>Ga0213868_10000195_pt1 | contig 55625 bp, 61 predicted proteins | sample PICome_9_FD_160087 | JGI IMG/M metagenome (GOLD analysis project Ga0213868, IMG submission 160087) | Coastal seawater microbial communities near Pivers Island, North Carolina, United States - PICO127 | ecosystem: Environmental > Aquatic > Marine > Coastal | place: USA: North Carolina... | reverse complement strand
GCAACAGGTCATACATATTCCAATGTAATCATGAATGGTCCTAATTCAAGACAAATGTTCAACTCAGGTATGGAAACGTTGAGCACTATAAATTATGCATTTTTGACTGGTTATGTCAATTCGCAATACGGAAGTTACGGTTTAACTAATGCTGCAAATTTCTCAAATATGCTAACTGGCGCAGTAGAAGATTTTGGTGTTGGAACAGGCATGCAAAATAGAGGATTTAAAATAATTGGTGATGCTTATGCAATAGATAAGCCAATTCCTTTCTTTAGTGCGGTAACTGTGGGACCTGAAAATATAGCACATGATACTAGGTTGTATTTTGAAGTCAATTCAAATTATGGAAGCACATTTTCAACAATATATACAGGAGTTTCAAATCCTGCAGTATATGTAACAGAAGGTGCAGTTACCACTGATGTAAGATATGCAAGAACGGCACAATACTTCCAAACTACTGGCCGGGATAGTTATTTATTTTATAACATAACATTCAGGAAAAATCCTTGGGATGCTGGTACATTTAACAGACAGCAGTCAACTAGGGGTGGCAACAATCATTATACATTCTTGTATAATTCTATGACAGACTATACAAACGTAGTAGTTGTATTACGGGTCCCAGATGCAATAAATATAAATGCAACGTATCTTGCAAACTTGGATACACGCATACTTGAAAGATTAGCAAGTGATTATAGTTACCCATCATTGGATTTGTTGGGAGAATATAATGTCAATATTATTTCTAATAATAGATTTAGGTTGATGGATGACATAGGAACAGAAATAAATATTATTGACAATGGCACGGCATCAATTATATTTCAAGATGTTGAAAATCAATATGGAACGGTAGATGGTGTATATGCAATTACAGAAATTCCAAACGAAACATCTATGAAATTTCAATTACCGTTTCGTGCAGATTCTAAAAGAGTTGGTGTTGTAGTAGATGACCAAACTACAAACGATCATGTATATTTTTCATCATTTCATAACTTGTCTAATTATACCCCAATAGTTTATAATAATAATGGAAACGCAGATTTACCAGGGCTTACAAACAACAGTACTTATTATGTGTATGTGGAAGACCAAAATTATATAAGAGTGTCTGCATCTCCTAATGATATAATGGTAAATTTATTTATAAGTATTGATTGGTCATCTGCCACCGCTGGGCAAATACATATATTTTCGACAGACTCTGTGAATGGACTTATACCTGTTCCGGAGAACGTTACAGTCACCGAAAATTCTAAAACATTGATAGGCGATGATGGTAGTATATTTAAGACTTACTACAAATCAGGTGATACTCTTTTGTTGGTAAATAATACAAATGTTCCTGGTAGAATAGAAGAATTTATAGTATCCACTGTTGTGGATGACAGCGAAATGGTATTAACATCTGCGCCTACTTTCAGTTCTTCTGAAGTTAAACTTATGGTTCCAACTGTATTGTATGTTAGGCCAGATGGTGCTACTCTGCATAGACCATTTGATGGTGGTGTTGAAATTAATGCGGGAACAAGTCCGAACAGTCAAATAGTTAGACAAACACGCAAATATTTCCGTTATCAATCAGGTAAAGGCATACAAGTTTCTCTTGCCATAAACTTTAATCCTCCTGTTCTTATTGAAAATATATTTTCAAGTGGGGCAACTGTAACAGTAAGCACAAAATATCCACATGGGTTGTCAACTGATAATAGCATCACAGTTAAAAATAGTTTGGATGAAGAATATAACGGAACATACGAAATTTCAACTTTAATAGATGAATTTACATTCACATATGAATTACCTAGTATTCCAAATACATCTATACCACGTGGTTTAATTTATTATAATATTGATGGCTGGACTGGTAGTTCTGTTCGTGCAGGAATGTTTGATTTTCAAAATGGATTCTTCTTTGAATATGATGGAAATCAATTGTATGCTGTTAGAAGAAGTTCAACACAACAAATAAGTGGTACTGGAACAGTTGTTAGGGATTCAAACATATTAACTGGAACTGGAACAAACTTTAGCGGACAATTGACTGTTGGTACTAATATGGTTATAAGGGGTCAGACTTACAAAATAGTTAAAATAAAAAATAGAACTGAATTGGTCATACAACCTGCTTATAAAGGTTCTTCTGCTTCTGGTATAATAATGACAACGACCATAGATACAAGAGTTCCGCAGCGTGAATGGTCCTTGGATAAATGTGATGGCAGTGGTTCTAGTGGATTTGATTTAGATATAACAGCAATCCAAATGGCATATATGGATTATAGTTGGTATGGTGCTGGTAAAATACGTTTTGGGTTTAAGGATAGAAAGGGGCATGTTAAATATGTCCATGAGTTTGTCCATAACAACAAGCTCACAGAAGCATATATGCGTTCTGGTAATATTCCTGCGAGATATGAAATTGAAAATACAGATACTGCCACATATATTCCCAATCTTTTCCATTGGGGGACTAGTATCATTATGGATGGTGCATTTAATGACGATAAAGCATATTTGTTTACTGCAACTTCTAATACCCTATCTTTTACTAATGGACAAGGATTGAGTGCAACTACAAATGCAGGCTCAGTATTGGCTCGTACATATAATAGGGATTTAAGGACATATGAATGGTATATTAGGATGTCATTTCCTTCTACAGATTCAAATAAATTTACTACCGGGACTGCGTTATATACTGCAAATGGCCAGTTAAATGGAGAAGTTGTAGATAGTGCAACTTATAGTGGTTCAACTTATTATGTATTCATCTATCTTGCAACACAGTTTAATACTCCCTCAAATTTTCCCAATATTACTTCTGGCACAGTAGTTAGTATAGGCCAACCAGCCAGTGGAGGAACTTCAATAGATCTTTCAAAATCTATTATTCCTCTTATTAGTATAAGATTGGCACCAAGTGTAGACAACGGTATTACTGGAAATCTTGGCGAACGTGAAATTATCAACAGAATGCAACTTAAATTAAATGAAGTTGGTATGGTTCTTTCTCACGACAGCGAGGTTTCTCTTATACTTAATGGTAATTTGAGTAACATTAATTTTGAAAATGTTCAAGACCCATCTCTTTCCAATTTGATACGACATGAACAAGGTGACGTTATTGTTGGCGGAACTGAAATATTTAGTTTTCGTGCATCTGGTGGTAACGTAGATGGAACTGGTAGAAGACTATCTGCTGCTTCAAACTTTGATCTTAGAGAAATTACAGACCTTGGTAATAGTATTCTTGGTGGTGACGGTGTTTATCCGAATGGTCCCGATCTACTAACTGTTGCTGTTATTGTTAGCGATACAAGTGATATTAGCGCACTTTCACCATATAATGCTGGTGCTAGAATTACATGGGCAGAAAGTCAGGCATAATTTTATTAATTATAACCTGGGTCAGCTTTTGACCCAGGTACAACTTCTGTTATTGGTTATTATGAAAACGTTAGATGATAATTCTCTAAAGTTGAGAAAGCAATAGGCGATAACTCAGCAAGTAATATTGTGATGATTGATATTTTAGTAGGAACAAAAAATATCAAATTCATTGACTTTTGATGTAATTTAGTTATAATTACATTAAAGAATGGATTTACATATGAAAATTGCAATTATTGACAAACTTGGCCTTTGTTATGATGGAACTACATTGAGCAAGCAGGGACTTGGTGGCAGTGAAAGTGCTGTTATCTTAATGTCAAAAGAACTAGCAAAATTAGGGTTTACTGTAACAGTATACAATAATTGTATTGACACCAAGTCAAGCCCTGGGGTATATGATGGTGTTACATACATTGACCATACTCAAACCCACACTGACACTTATGATATTATAATTTCTTCTAGAAGTGTATTCCCATTTTCCTCAACTGACCAATATGCCAATATGTGCGCTAGTGCAAAATATAAAATTTTGTGGATGCATGATACATTTTGCCAGGGAGATGAGCATATTGAAAATATGTTGGTAAATGGTTATATTGATGAAGTTTTTACACTCAGTGATTTCCATTCAGCATATGTGACCAATTGTGATCATGGAAGCAAACGTAATTTTGAAGTTCTCAAGCACAAGTTTTTCCAAACAAGAAATGGCGCAGTGAAACATATTGCTGAAGTTAATTTAACAAAAAAAGATCGCAATCATTTTGTTTATAATGCAAGTGCAACAAAAGGCTTAATTCCATTAGTCAAAACAATCTGGCCAGAAATTAAGAAACAACTCCCAGATGCACATTTAACCTGTATTGGCGGATATTATCGATTTCGTGAAGGAGCAGCGCCTGATGCACAAGAAAAAACTGTTGCAGAGCTTGTTAACGATCCAAAACTAAAAGCATTGGACGTGACATTTACTGGCGTTATTCCGCAGCATAAAATTGCTGAAATATTAGCAAATGCAAGTCTTATGTTGTATCCCACTGATTTTCCTGAAACATTTGGTATATCAACACTTGAATCATTGCTGTACAATACACCACTGGTGACTAATACATTTGGTGCTCTAGAAGAAACTGCTGTTGATTTGGCCTGTTACAAAATTCCCTATTCGTCAAAACGTAACAATTTGTTCCCCAATGTTAATGAAGTTGATCAAGCTCAGAAGTTTATCAAAGCCACTATAGATGCATATAATGATCCATATTTGTTACAACAAAAACAAAACTATTGCGATGTAGTAAATGACATTTATGGTTGGGATACAGTAGCGCTTCAATGGAAGCAGCATTTGTTTGGAAAACTCAACATACCGTTGCCAGTTCATGAGTACAGAAGTGTCTCTAGAATCAACAACAAAGTTTCCAGGGTTTATGGACGTAGATTTAATAATGAAGATGACAGAAAGGTATACACTAGCTATGGAAAACAACGTAGAATTGTTGTAATTAGTCCATTTTGGAATGCAGAAAACTATATAGATTCTCATATTAGGTCAGTTGCACAGCAAGATTACAGCAATTATTTGCATATATTAATCAATGATAATTCAGAAGATAATAGCAAACAAGTTGTCAAAAGAACTCTTGATGATGTAAAAACCTACAGTGCAGTAGTGCGTAACAAAGAAACCAATAACGGTGCAATATTCAATCAATTAACCACAGTTCATGAATTTGTTGATGATGATGACATCGTTGTACTATTAGACGGCGATGATTGGTTGGTCAATAACAATACAATTTTTCATTATTATAACGATTTGTATAATCAGGGGTATGAATTTACATATGGAAGTATGTGGAGTCTTGCTGATAATATTCCATTAGTGTCGCAAGAATATCCACAGTCAGTTAAACACAAGCGTGAATACAGACAGCATTTGTTTAATTGGAAAATTCCATACACACACTTGCGAACAGTTTTAGGAAAGCACATAAAAAATCTGGACGAATCAAAGTTCAAGGACGCATCTGGTAACTGGATGAAATCTGGACATGACAATCCATTATTTTATGAATTAATTGAACAAGTTGATTCTGATAGAATTTATTGTAATAGGGAAATTATCTGCAACTACAATGACTTGAATCCATTAAACGACTACAAAGTAAGGAGTGAAGAACAAAACAAAAATGCAAGTTTGTCTTATACACAAACAAACAAATTTTCAGTAATAGTTCCTACTATGTGGAGATGTCAGGATCTGTTTGAACGGTCGTTGAACAGTTTTATTTCACATAAGTTAATAGATGAAATTATTATTATTGACAATGATATAAATGCAACCCCGGCGTGGGATATATTATTACATCCAAAAGTTAAAATGTACAAGCAAGAGACAAATATTAAAGTAAATCCTGCTTGGAATCTTGGTGTTGAGGTTAGTAAAAATAAATTAATTTGCATAGTAAATGATGATATAGAATTTGACACCAAGTTATTTGATAAAATGCAATCAGAACTAACAACTGAGGTTGGTGCTTATGGAATCATTGTTGGAGACCCAGCACTGGGCCAGCCAATTACGACTGACAAGTCCATAGATTTTAAACAGTGGAACCCTGGTGACATCATTCATTGTTTTGGACAATTAATGTTTATTCACAAAGATAACTGGATACCAATTATTGATGGATTGAATCTATTCTTTGGTGATGACTTTATTTTCCATACACAATTAATGGCTAAAAGAAACAACTATTTAATTTATAATATTGATTTTAATACACCATTTTCTGCAACTACGAGTGATCCAGCAGTGTATGAAGGTACTGAAAATGAACGATCTATATTTGAAAAATGGTTTAACGATAATCCAATAACAGAAAAACATATAAAAAAAGAAAGTAGCATAGCAGTGCCCAACAAACGAATATTGATAGCAGTCCCCACCAACAAATATATTGAACCTGAAACAATGAAGTCAATATATGATTTGATTTTGCCAGAAGGATATACACCTGATTTTCAATTCTTTTACGGATACCAAGTTGATCAAATTAGAAACTTAATTGCTGACTGGGCAAAACACTATGATTTCTTATTCAGTGTAGATAGTGACATAGTTTTACCTAATGATTGTTTGGTAAAAATGTTAGCTGCTAACAAAGATGCCATTAGTGGGTTATATATCCAACGAAAAACTGACCAACATATATTGGAAGTATATCAAGATAATCCACATGGTGGGGTTGTGAATATTCCATTCTCATCAATCAATGGTCTGGGAATAATTCCAGTTGCTAGTTTTGGGTTTGGCTGTGTATTAATAAAAAGTGAAATATTTAGAACTATGGAGTATCCACATTTTTATTACCGTTCAGCTATAGATCACAAAGATACTATATCAGAAGATATCTACTTTTGTCAAAAAGCAAGATCAATGGGATTTACCCTATGGGCTGATACTAGCATTCAATGTGAACATATTGGAACAACTAAATTTGTTGTTGAGCAGCCCAAGACAAAAAGTTCTATTGAACACATCCATGAACAAGACTTACTTCCAAAAGAGCATATTGAATATTTAAAAAAGATAAAAGCGACTCCCAGCGTTGTATACGACATTGGTGCATGTGTCATGCATTGGACCCGACATGCAAAACACAATTGGCCAGATGCAACATATGTATTATTTGATGCGGAGCCAAATGTGGAACAAATATTATCCAAAAGTGGAGACAGATATCATATAGGGGTGTTGACTGACACTGATAATAAAGAACTTAAATTCTATCACAATCCCGACCATCCAGGTGGGAACAGCTATTATCAAGAAACAACAGGAGCATTCACGGAAAAACATGCTGAAATCATGACGGGAATGACTCTTGATACTATTGTATCACGCAATAACTATCCGTTGCCTGATTTGATTAAAATGGATATTCAGGGTGCTGAATTAGACGTACTACGTGGTGCAACTAACACTCTAAAAAATGTTAAAGACATTATATTGGAAGCACAACATGTGGATTACAACAACGGTGCACCACAGGCATTACAGGTAATACAGTACATGTCAACACTGGGGTTTGAATTAATTGGAAACTTTAGTCGTGGACCAGTGGATAGTGACTATCACTTTAAACGTAAAACTTGACCATCTTAAAAATAGTTTCCAGCTTTGCTTTGTTAATCTTACTGGAAAGTGTGTTTCTTAATCCTTGGTGTAAGGGCCGTGGCCAGTTGTCAAAGCCCACCCAAGCATAACCGTCATGTTCTTGGTTTAATGTTGGGATAAATTCATCTTTGATAACACACAAATATGTATGAAATTGAAAATGTTCGTCATTGGAAATAAAGGTTTCAAGTGGAATAGTTTTGATTATATCTGGTAATACTCCTATTTCTTCCTTTATTTCTCTCTTTAACCCCTCCCATGGAGTTTCAGATCCTTCGTTAGTTCCACCAACAATTCCCCATTGGTTATTTCGTTTACTCTGCTTGCGATAAAGCAACAGAAAACGATTGGTTGTTAAGGTATAAAATAATGCACCACTGCAAACTATATTGTTCATACAATTAGTTATCCATAAAGGTCAATGCGCCAGGTGCCAACTGGATAATCTCCATCAACACTTAACAGCCAACTTCCGTTTACAAACTTGTATTGTACATTTGTGTTAAGATTTGTAACGTATGTAACGGCACTGGTATTAGCGGCATCAAAAACTACAGTCCAAACACTTCCATCCCATTCAATAATATCGTTGGTTTTTGCTACAAAGTTTGATCCGTTTCCATTAACCCACGCAGTGGGTCCTTGTTCGTTGTCATCACTTCCAAGGTCTTCAAGTATTAAAAATCGAAGTCCTGGTGTTTTTACAGATGTTGGGTCAAATCTTGAAGGATCAATGATATAATCAATAGTTGTCCTGTTACCCAATGGTCCAGAAATAATTGAATCTTGTGGGAATGTATCAGTATCCCAACTTATACTTAATTCTGTTTCATTGGATGTTAAAAATTTTATAGTACCAGTAAACACTGAATCGTTATCTAAACTAGTAACATAAATTTTACTATAATCAGCTACATAATTTCCTGGCATGGCCTCTAATATTTCTCGCCAGCTTTTTGCACCTATTTTTCCTCTACTAACAATTTTGGCAACGTCACCATCAATATACAAACCGAATTGATTATAATTTACATTTGCCATCTGTGTTGCTGAATCAGTGGCTGGAATTCTTCCAAATTCAGTGTTAATTGATCCTGCTTTGTAATAGTCATCGTAAGCATTAATTTCTGGAGTACTTACGCCAGTCTCAATAGTTCCAGTATTTTCATTAAAAATACTTGTAATAATATTTGTAATAATTCCCATCTTTTTAACTTTTGATGGTGCAGATATGTATATGGGTATACTAAAGGAAAAAGTACCAATGTCAATTTCACTGTCAACACCAACTGGTAGACTTCTATTACTCCAATTTATACTTTCAAGATTTACAACAGTTAAACTAGTCCAATCAATAAAATTGTCAGTTGTTTGTATTTCTAAACTTGGATTGAACCAGATGGCCAATTGTTCAGTTATTTGTAATTTTTGATCAGTATTTGAAGTCCAAATGTCAGCATTTATTTTTAATATGTACGGAGTTGGCATCAATCTTTCAACTGTATAATTTGATCCTTGTGAATTTAAGTATTGACCAGTATTAGGATCAATTGCTCGTTCTCTTATATTGACAGCCCTGGTATAACTTGAATCACTGGTTCTTTCACGATCTGGTTCCAATCCAGTAATATAAACGCTGATTCTAGGAGCACTTGGTAACTTGTTTTCACTATTTTGTTTAATAATGCCAGCAACTTGTCGTGTCATATCACCATACATCACAGGAACAGTGGTGAGTTTTCCTTTTGAATCTTTTACTGGAAAATTACTAAGCAATCTCATTACTTGTGTAACATATCTTCTTATTTGTCCATCATATGCCCATTGCATAAGCGTCTCCGTTCATTAATTGTCTGCTTTTGGTCTAAGTGCCTTACTGAGACTCTGACGCTCTTCAACAACTTCACCGTTAATCAGATTAGTGTTTGTGTTGTTGACAAACGAAGTTCTATGAGTGCGTCTATCATCTGTGTTTGAAAGTGTCATGCGTAAATCATCTGCAACTTTGACCCAGCGAGCACCATCATATCTAAATAGTCTATTTGGCATATAATCTATTCTCAAGAAATAGTCACCTTCATAATTAGATCTGGGAAATTGAATTCCTGATCCATATGGTGCTCCGTTGGGAGCATCACCATCTCCATAATTCAGCAAGTAACCAGTATACCCTTCTCTTTGTGGAACCTTACCAACTTCGTCAGCAGTAATTGATATGCCACTGGCATCGATATCAGTTTCGTCAGCGGTTTGTAACGCAATACTACCATCATCGTTTTTATTAATGGTATAATAATGAGATGTTTCATATCCTGATCTAGGAGAATCAGCTTCTGCCTGTGCAATTACTGCATTGTTGATCTGCATCTCAGTTTCATAAGTTGACATTAGATCACGCAATGTTGTATCTGAACCTTCTTCAGCTGGCAAATCCAATATTTCTGAATATTCAGTACTATCCATGATTTGTTTTAACTTCAATCTATACAAATGTGGCCACCAAGTCTGACTAAATCCTTCAGAAGCGCGGTTAACGTCTTCTACTACATAAAATCTTTTAAGTGCTATGCTAAAATCATTGAGAGCATACTCGTCTTTTAAATGAGGCAATTCAATAACATCACCTGACATAATTTTTCTACCCAGTGACTTTACGCTGCTTCTGATGTGTATGGTCATGAACAATGTATCATTTGATAAAAATAAACCAAACTGGCTAAGATCAAAATCAATATCTTGTACATTATAAATTCCACGTAATGTATAGACATCCTGGTCGTATTTCCTATCTCTGTTTTCTAAAAACAATAGATCTTGGATATTTGTTTCTTTTACAACATCATATTGAGGGTTATCTGCAGTGGCATCAGCATCGTCAGGATTATTGGGTCCTAAATACTTGTGAATATTTAAATCTGTGCCACCAATTACAAACATCTCCTCGATTTGTCTATCAAGGAATTCATAATCATTACCACGTTCTGGTTTATATAGCGAAAGTCTTGGAATTGTTTTTCTCCTAAGTATTACAGATATATTTATCTATGATAAATACCATTGGAGAACACACCTATGTCTGACTTAAAAACTTATAAACAAGAAATATTTGACTATGTCTACACAATGTTGGGCGGAGGAATGGTTGATGTTGAACTTGACCCTGTGCATTACGAAACAGCACTTTCAAAGGCATTATCTAGATATCGCCAACGAAGTGATAACAGTGTGGAAGAGTCCTATTTGTTTCTTCCTACTATTGTGGATACTAACGATTACGTGTTGCCCAAGGAAGTGGTTGAGGTAAGACAAATATTTCGCAGAAGCATTGGCTCACGCCCGAGTACATCAGCATCTGGCGGCCCTATATTTTCACAAACACATACAGCGACAGCAGCACAATCAGTTTTTAGCGTAAATTATAATCTATTATCGATTGAAACAACCGTTGTAACTGTAAATGGCACAGCAACGACAAATTATGTTACTGACACTGGTGCTAGAACAATTACATTTAATTCACCATTAAATGCTGGTGATGTTGTTGGCATCAGTCTGTATACTAATGGCCAAGCTGGCGGGGGGTCATTGTTTGACCCATTTAGTTTGGCATATACAAATGCATATCTATTATCAAGTAGCAACATGGGCGGCCTGGCAACATATGATTTTTTCAGTCAATACCAAGAACTTATTGGTCGTATGTTTGGTAGTTTTATTGAATTTAAGTGGAGTTCTACTACTAAAAAGTTAACATTATTGCAACGACCAAGAGCAGAAGAAACTTTGCTATTGTATTGCTACAATTTCCGTCCTGACATTGAGTTGTTAACCGATTACATGGCCAAACAGTGGATTAAAGATTTTACTTTGGCAACATGCAAGTATATGCTGGGAGAAGCACGTAGCAAGTTTGCCACTATTGCTGGACCACAAGGCGGTTCCACGTTAAATGGTGACACGTTAAAAGCTGAAGCACAAGCTGAAATGGAAAAACTCGAGCATGAGATTGCCACTGGAATCAGCGGCGGTAATGGTTACGGATTCTTAATAGGATAATTATTGACATTTTATTTTTCTAATGCTATTATATGTTTAGGAGAATAGAATGAATAACGTAAAATTATTAATTATTGGTCACGGAAGACATGGCAAAGATACAGTATGTGAAATCTTACGAGACACATACAATTATAGCTTTGAATCAAGTAGCAGGTTCTGTTCAAAACTTTTTATTTACGATGACTTAAAAGAAAAGTATCAGTATACCAACGAAGAAGAGTGTTATGCTGACAGGCATAATCACAGAGCGGAATGGTATGATGCTATATGTGATTATAATGTACCTGATGCATCCAAGCTGGGTGTGGAAATATTCAAAGAGCATGACATTTATTGCGGACTACGAAATAAAAAAGAATTTCATGCTATGAAAAACACTGGTGTATTTGATTATGCTATTTGGGTTGATAGAAGTGATTACTTGCCGCCTGAAGAAAAGACTAGCATGAGCTTGGAGCAATGGATGGCTGACTACACTGTCGACAACAATGGCAGTTTAGCAGACCTGGAATTCAATGTACACGAGTTGATGGGTATGTTAAAAGTCAGGTCTTAAATCCCCTTGTTTCCATACATGGCCTTGTTTTTGAATAATACGCTGACAATTTGCACATATAGTTTTCAAATTAGAAGGCCTACAATTTTCTAGATTTCCATCCAGATGATAAACATCAAACTGTTCTGGAAAATTACTGTTAAAGCCACATTTTTCACAATGTGGTTTTTTCTTATATCCAGCTATTTGCCATCTGGGAATTCCGTGCCCAACGTTTCCATGCTTGGTGCAGATCTCACACTTTTTTCTATAGTACGTTTTACCATTTTTATGGTAGTTAATTGCTGCTGGTCTTTGTTTACAAATGCATAATGGTCTCATAATGTATTTATCGTCTCTTTTCTTACCCTTTGATATGGCTGTTACCAGTACTGTTTTGATAGTTTCTAATAAATACTGTAAGAAACAACGTCCACAAGGAGAAAAAAATGGCATTAGTATCACCAGGCGTAGAAGTACAGGTTATTGACGAAAGTTTTTACACCCCTGCTGCTGCATCAACAGTACCAATGATCTTTGTTGCTTCTGCATCTAATAAAACTAGAGGCAGCGGTTCAGGAATTGCACAAGGAACTTTACAAGCAAATGCTGGTAAGCCTTATTTGATTACGAGTCAAAGAGAGTTATCAGAAACATTTGGAACACCTTTGTTCTATTCAGACAATATTGGCAACATGATCCACGGTTATGAACTTAACGAATACGGTCTACAAACAGCATATTCAATATTGGGTGTTACCAATAGAGCATATGTTGCAAGAGCAGATCTAGACTTAGCAAAATTAGATCCACAATCAACAGCACCAGGCGGTGAGCCAGTTGATGGCGCTTATTGGTTTGATACTGCTGTAACAAATTTTGGTGTATTGGAATGGAATTCCGCACCAGCAACCACAACTGGTGGACAAAGTTTTACCAGTGTTACTCCACTGGTTCTAACAGAACTTAGTCAAGTAACTGGTGATGAATTAGCACCTGGTGCACCTAAGACATCAATTGGCGCTGTTGGTGATTACGCTGTCGTTGCAATTACAACACTTAACACATTGTGGTATAAAAACCAAAGCGGAACCTGGGTCACTGCAGGAAGTGAAACATGGGCAGCTAGCTGGCCAACTGTAACTGGTACAACATCAAATCCTACACTAACGACTGGTGAAACTATTGTTATTAATAGCACTTCTGTAATACTAAGTGGGACATCAATACCAGCACTTGCTAGTTCTATTATTTCATCATCAATTCCTGGAATAAGTGCTGCGGCAGTAGACGGATCTTTAGAGATTTACTCAACTGGTGTAGATGTTGTATTGGCTGCTGGAACTGGTACGCTATTAACAGCCGCAGGACTTACTGCTGGTACATATGCTGCTCCAGAATTAGCAATTCAACCCCACACACAGGTTCCTGAATTTAAAATAAGAGATACAACACCAAAGCCATCTGGCTCATTGTGGATTAAGACTACACAACCCAACGGTGGTGCAAACTTCCGTGTTAAGACATACAATTCAGATACTCAACTATGGGAAGTGCTAGCTTCTCCTGTATATCAAAGCAATGAAGCTGCGCTTTACGACTTGGATAGAACTGCTGGTGGTAGCAATTTGCAAGTTGGTGATATATATGTAAAATCAAATGTTGACGAGAGTACATCAAAACTTGGGACATTCAAAATTTATCGTAGAGTAACATCTGGTGCAACAGTCATCAAAAGTGCCAAAGTTGCAGCACAAATTTCATCAGGAATTCACGAGTTTACCATCCAGGAAACGCTTGCAAACAGTCAGACATTTACAACAGCCGTTACAGTACCATTTATTGCAACTGGCGCTGCCGCTGATGCTGATGTGCTTGCTGGTGCTATCAACTCAGCTGGTCTAGTTAACGTAACTGCTGATGTAGATGCACAGAATAAAGTGTCTATACGTCACAAACTAGGTGGTGAAATTCGCATTGTTGATACTGATGGTGAATTAACTGCTGTTGGGTTTACACCATACTTGGCATCTTCACCACAAACAACAACTGCTAATTTGTATTACACCCCAGGAACAACTGGATCTACTTCACCAGCTAGTTACACTGCAAGCAACTGGCAAGTACTGAGTTATGTGGCATCAGCAGATGAACCACTTAGCTTGACTGCTGATGGTGAGCTATGGTACAGTTCAGTTATTGACGAAGTTGATATTATGATACACAATGGCAGCAATTGGGTAGGTTATCAAAACTTCAGCAATGATTATGCTGACACAGATCCTGCAGGACCAATTGTTAGTGCAACTGAACCAACTGATCAGTCAGATGGCACATCACTTGTGGAAGGTGATTTGTGGATTGACAGTTCAGATATTGAAAACTTCCCAACTGTTTGGCGTTATAATGCAACATTGCTAAAGTTTGTGCAATTGGATACAACTGACCAAACTACTGAAAATGGCGTATTGTTTGCTGATGCACGTTGGGGCTCTGATGGGGTTAATTCTTCAGAAGCTGATATTGTTGATTTACTGACAAGTGATTACTTGGATCCAGACGCACCAGATCCAGCACTATATCCAAAAGGTATGTTGCTATGGAACCTTCGTCGCAGTGGGTTTAACGTAAAGCGTTTTGAGCGTAACTACATCAACGTAGCTGGGTCAAATGAGCGTTATAATGACGAGTCAATGGAAGCTTATTATCCACACCGTTGGGTCACAGATTCAGGCAACAACGAAGATGGTTCAGGAACATTTGGACGCCATGCACAGCGCAAGAGTGTTATTCAAGCACTGCAAGCAATGGTAAACAGCAATCAGGACATTCGTGATGATGAATCACGTCAGTTTAACTTAATCGCTTGCCCAGGATATCCTGAATTGATTGGTGAAATGATTACACTGAACTATGATAGACGTCTAAGTGGATTTGTGGTTGGTGACACACCAGCAAGACTAACACCTGATGCAACATCACTTAACGAATGGGCATCCAACGTTCGCCTAGCAGTTGAGGATAATGATGATGGCGCAGTTAGCTTTGATGAATACTTGGCAATGTATTATGGCTGGGGCTTCACAAGTGATAACTCAGGCAACAACGTTGTTGTTCCACCAAGTCACATGGCACTAAGAACTATCTTGCTTAATGACCAAGTTGCGTTCCCATGGTTTGCTCCAGCAGGTACAAGACGTGGTGGTGTAACAAATGCAACTGCAAGTGGTTACATTACTAGTGAAGGTGAATTCCAAAGTGTTGCACTAAATGCAGGACAGCGCGATACACTGTATGAAAACAGCATTAACCCTATTACATTTATTAATGGAGCAGGACTTGTTGTATTTGGACAAAAGACTCGCGCAAGAAATGCAAGTGCATTGGACCGTATCAATGTTGCAAGACTTGTTGTTTATATGAGAGTGCAACTGGAAAGATTGGCTAGACCATACCTGTTTGAGCCAAACGATAAAATTACAAGAGATCAAATTAAATCAGCAGCTGATGCTTTTTGTTTAGAACTTGTAAGTCTACGTGCTCTATATGACTTCCTAACAGTATGTGACGAGTCAAATAATACTCCAGCAAGAATAGATCGTAATGAACTATGGTTGGATATTGCAATAGAACCAGTAAAAGCAATCGAGTTTATCTACATTCCATTGAGAATCAAGAACACAGGCGAAATTGCATCCCTGGGATAATAGCTTAAAAAGTGGGTCCCTGGAAACAGGGGCCCAAGGTATAAATACATACGTATTAGGAGAATAGAATGCCAATCACAACATTACAAAATATATCAGTTCCAACTGAAGGTGCTGGCTCAAATTCATCATTGTTAATGCCAAAGCTACAATATCGCTTTAGAGTATTACTTGATGGTTTTGGTACCACTGGCGGACCTGATGGCGTCAGAGAAGTTTCAAGACAAGTGGTAGACGTAACTCGTCCAAATCTTACTTTTGAACAAATTACTATAGATGCTTATAACTCAAGATCATACCTTGCTGGTAAGCATACTTGGGACCCAATTACCCTTACATTGCGTGAGGATGCCAACAACAACGTACAGAAAATTGTTGGTCAACAACTACAGAGACAGTTTGATTTTTATGAACAATCAAGTGCTGTTGCAGGTGGTACATATAAATTCCAAACTAGAATTGAAATTCTTGATGGTGGTAACGGAAACAATGGTGGAGCCAGTGTTATTGACAGATTCCACTTGGTTGGATGTTATGTAGAATCAGCAAACTATAACAGTTTGGCATATGCAACAAATGACCCAGTAACAGTGACATTGTCAATTCGTTATGATAACGCTATCCAGTATGGCGCAGATGATACACAATATGGTATTGGTGAAACAACTACTAGATCGACTCAAGCAGCAAACGGCGGAACCCAGACAACTGGCGGAACCAACGCTGGTCAGTAATAGTAATTAAACTGTCATTCTATTCAAGGCGGGAAGTTTAGGCTTCCCGCTTTTATCTTATAAAGTATACAGTTAAATAATAGAGATAAATATTATTATGGCATATCAAAATTTATATATAACCAATACTGACCAAGAGGTGCATCTTAGAGATGCAAGGCACGCTCATCAATTGTACAATGAGCATAACTTTGCTCTTGCTCCTAAAACTAAATTTCTTTATCATGTACAATTTATATTAAATGGTATCACAATAAGTAACAGTGCTCCTAATACAGCCAATAACTTAAAACAAATTGGAGTATTGGCAAAAAGCCTTGATTTGCCCAGTTATAAAACCACTGTTGAAACAAAACAACAATATAATAGAAAAAAGAACTTTCAAACTCGCATAGATTATGACGAAGTTGGAATAGACTTTCATGATGATAATACTGGTTTAACTCGTAGTATGCTAGAAGAATATTATCGTTATTATTTTAAAGATGGTAATAAAAATAATAGAGGGTATCCAACTGATTTTAGTCCTATGGATAAGTATTATCCAGAAGTTAAATCATATGGTATGGACAACAATGTGACCAAGCCATTCTTTTATTGTATCAAGCTTTTTCAGTTAAGCAGACAAAAATGGTTTAGTTACACACTTATCAACCCAATATTGACTTCTTGGAGTCATGATAAACTTGATAACTCAGACGGTGCTGGTACCATGACAAATTCTATATCAATTGCATATGAAGGAGTATTGTATAATAATGGTGGCATAACTGACTCAGGAGATCCTGCAGGATTTACAGATTCTGAAACAGGATATGATCAGGTACATAGTCCATTAAATACCTTTGAATCATTAAACGGTATTTCTAATATTAGTGGAAATACTACTTCTGCTCCCAAATTAATAAATGATACGTCAACACCTTTTGCGCAACAGAACGAGATATCTAGATTTAGCAATCAAGACAATCCTGATAGCTTGTTAGGTCAATTATTTTTAGAATCTGAAAGCACAACAGCTGGGCAAAATCAATATAGGTTTCCAATAATTGACACACAGGATACTCCTGTAGTTTCAACACTTAATGAAACAAGTGTAAACAATATAGACAGAGATGAAATTCAAAGAGTATTAGCAAATAATCAATCAGTTTTAGATTCAACTGTTCGTCGTGCGCTAGCCACTGGCGCATACTCTTCAGAATGGGGAATAAACAACTTTTCAGATTTTGAAAATTTAAGTCCATCAGCAAGGGATGCAATTGAACAAGATGTTATCAATAGGGCAGCAGGTGGGGATGTAAGGCTACAACAAATAGCAAGCCAAGTGATATCAACTGCAAATGCTGCTACTGTAATCGGTGGCAGGGGTTCTACGAATGAAGGATTATCTGATCGTTCTGCATATATTTCAACACAGGACACTGCACTATCTAATTATGCCCAAGCAGAAACAATAATAAGGTCCTTGAAAGAACAACAGGCAGCAAATCCATCAGACATCGAAATAACTAGAGCACTAACTGTAATGCTCAATAAACAGAGTGGTATAATCAGATCAAATCCTAGTTTGTTATCTAATTTTAGAGAAATTTCCAACACAACCTCTGAACCTATTAACAATGTCCCTGTTCAAATTCCTCCATCCAATGAAGAAAAAAGAACAGCATTAAACACGTTTAGCCTTTATCAACAGAGACTTAATAGTGCCCTAGCACGCCGGGCTGCTGATCCGTTAAACTCGAGTATTAACAGGGATGTAACGGTATTGGCAAATGCTCAAAGTAAATTACTTAGACAATATCCTAGTTTAAGGGGTGAGTTTAATGAAATTGTTAACACTGGGGCAGTTCCAGCATTGCCAGTTCCACCTACATCTGGTAGCAGTGAACAATTTACTCAAACTAACAATAATACAACTGCATATTCTACGGCTTTTCCAGATTTAGATTCTGGAGTGACACGTTCGTTGGATGAATCATTTAATAATGCTTTGGATGCATTAACTACATTACAAAATCTAGGTAAATAAAAGGTAACAAAATATGGCAAATCAAGCAACAAGCGACATAACTCAAAAGTTTTTTAATGGACAATATTACAATCAAATTGCATACAGGGCAGAAGATGTCGATGCTGCGATTGGATTTTTTTCAAAGCGTGGTTTTGACAAGGTTGCAGCGACTAATACTGCTTTAGTTTTATTACAACAAGCCAGTGTGGATAAAATTCCAATATTTAAATTATTGGATACACTAAAGGGTGTTACTGATGTTCAATTAAGTTATGTTGTTGCTCAGGTTCTTAATTTAAATAGATCCAAATGCAGTGTAGTGGGATATAGAATATTACCAAACACAAATCGATTTGATCAAAGGAATATAATAGTATAATGTCGCCTCGGTTTGCTAAAGGAAAATATACTTTAAAAAATCCTGAAAAGTATATTGGTAAAAGTACCCCAACTTACAGAAGTGGGTGGGAATTTCATTTCATGAAATTCTGTGATGAACACCCTAGTATTACACAATGGGCAAGTGAAGCCATCCGTATACCTTACAGAAATCCACTAAGTGGTAAACAGACAATCTATGTACCAGATTTTTTCATATCATATCACAACAGTGACGGTTCTAAAAGAGTTGAATTAATAGAGGTAAAACCTAACAATCAGACTTTGAAAGAAAAAACTGGAAAATCAAAATATAACCAAGCTCACTGGATAATCAATCAGGCAAAATGGGAAGCAGCAAGAGCTTGGTGTAAACAGCAAGGAATAACATTTAGAGTAATTACTGAAAATGATATTTTCCACCAAGGTGGCAAAAGATAAATAATAATAGCATTTAATGGAAGCTATTATGACAAAAAAACTAGAGGATTTATTGGGTCTACCAGAATCTAAAGAAATCGTTAAACAAGCTGAAAAGCAAGAAGCAGATCAAAAAAAGTATGAGTTAGCTCAGCAAAAAAAGACCTTTAGGGATATTGAAGAATTTGACAAGATATCTTCTGCATTACCAGCAGTAAAGGGACTTGGAGAAATGGCTGACAAAGAACTCAATGAAGTAGCAGAAAAAGCAATGGCAGCATATGAGGATTTAATGGATCTAGGTATGAATGTTGAAAGTCGTTATGCAAGTAGAGTGTTTGAAGTTGCAGGCGGTATGCTAAAAACCAGTCTTGATGCTAAGATTGCAAAGTTGGATAAAAAATTAAAAATGGTCGACTTGCAACTTAAGAAGGAAAAACAAGACAAGGATGTCTCCAAAGGGGATGCTGACATAGTCAACGGAGACGGGTATGTGGTTACTGATAGAAACAGCTTGTTAGAGAAGCTCAAAGGGCTTGATAAAGATAAATAACTTATATATAGGACCAATCACAATGAGATCATTTAGCGAAATATTAACTGAATCAACTAAAACTTATGATTTTAAAATAGGTGTAGCAGGTGAATTGCCTGATGGGTTTGCAGATCGTATGAAAACAGCATTGTCAAAGTATAATGTTTCAGCGTTGAGTTCTGGAAAAAGAACACCAATACAGGATCGTCCATTGGACTTCCCACAATTAGAAAACATTGAAGTTACATATTACGAAGCTTCATTGCATTACCCAACAACTGTGCAAGTATTACAAGAATACCTGGGAACGTTTTGTTCAGTGGACAAATCACACATAATTGTACGTGGTGCAAATGAGATGCAAGAACTTTATCAACAAGAACACAGTGACGCACCTTATGAAATCATGCTAACCAAAGAAGAGCTGGGCGGTGAGTCTGCTCAAGATTCAGTTGGTATTAGCAGAGTAATGGGATTATTAAAAGATTTAGAATCAGTACGTAACGAACGCACCAATGATCCAATTGAAGCCGTACAAGCTGGTGAGTCGACAAAAATGGATGCGACTGAAAATAATAAAAGTATAATAGGAAACTAACATGAATATGAAAAAATTAATTCAGCGCATGACTGATATCGAAAATAACACTGATACAAAAATTCTCAAAGAATCAGCTATCGCAGAATGCGGTGATACGCCCATGCAATCACCAATGCAACAGGGCACTCCAGTATCCATTAATGTTAGTTTAAACGCAAGTGGTAAAGAACATGTTTCAGATTTACTGAATATGATGAAAAATGCTGGGTTGGGAGATGCTACTCCAGTCTCACCATCAATGATGCCAATGCGCCAGGATATGGATCGTCTGCGTTCCATGGTTGATGAACCTGAAATGGAATCAGATATGATTTATTCAGATGCAATTGGTGACGAGCAAGAAACTGAAGAAGGTTATGCAAATGAGCCTGATGAAGATTACAGCGACCTGAGTGCATCCATTCCAAACGGTGACGATCTTCACAGCAAAAAAAGAGCATATGCAAAGGCACAAGATGGTGACAACGCAATGGCAGTTGAAGCTATAAAGAATCATTTGTATGCAGCTCTTAGTGAAAAGAAAGCAAAGCCAGATTTCCTTGATGTTGACAAAGACGGCAACAAAAAAGAGCCAATGAAAAAAGCTATCGCGGACACAAAAAAAAAGAAGAAGTAAATTCTGAAGCACTTAAACTCAGAAAATTACAACGTAAGAAGAAAAACTTTGCACATGCCTTCCAGTCAAACAAGGCTCTTCATTCATTAAAGAAAAAGAACCATCTCGGTGGGACTATATAATATAACAATGAGGAACTTTTAATGTCTAAATCTCTTGATAATGTTATTATCAAAAAGGCTAATCAAAAAGAAACGTATACTGAAGCACAGATTCAGGATCTAATGAAATGCATGGATCCTGAAACTGGCTATTTGCATTTTGCAAGGAACTTTGCATACATTCAACACCCAGTAAAAGGCAAATTACTTTTTGAACCTTTTGAGTACCAAGAACGATTGCTGAAAAGTTATCACGATTACCGATTTAACATAAACATGTTGCCTAGACAGACTGGAAAAACTACAACTGCTGCCATATACCTGTGTTGGTATGCCATGTTCCATCCAGATCAAACAATCCTTATTGCTGCTCACAAGTATACAGGTGCACAGGAAATTATGCAACGTATACGATATGTATATGAAATGTGCCCTGATTTTATCAGAGCAGGTGCCACCAGTTACAACAAAGGCAGTGTTGAATTTGAAAACGGAAGTCGTATTGTAAGTCAGACAACCACTGGAAACACTGGACGTGGTATGAGTATTTCATTACTATACTGTGACGAATTTGCATTTGTGCCACCAAACATTGCAGAGGAGTTTTGGACTTCAATATCACCTACACTGGCAACAGGTGGACGTGCAATTATTACAAGCACGCCCAACAGTGATGAAGATACTTTTGCTTCTATTTGGAAAGATGCAGACAAGAAGTTTGATGATCATGGCAATGAGAGTGAACTGGGTGTAAATGGTTTTCATAACTTTACTGCACACTGGAGTGAACACCCTGATCGTGATGAAGAATGGAAGTCTGTTGAAATTGGTAGAATTGGTGAAGAGAAGTTCCGTCGTGAGTATGGATGTGAATTCCTGGTATTCGATGAAACACTTATAAACAGCATCAAACTTGCTGAGATGGAAGGCAGTCTGCCATTGCTTAATATGGGGCAAACCAGATGGTACAAGCAGCCTTCTCCAGAGTATACATATGTTGTTGCACTTGATCCCAGCATGGGTACAGGAGGGGATTATTCAGCTATACAGGTTATAGAACTCCCTTCATATGAACAAGTTGCAGAGTGGCAACATAATACAACAGCAATTCCAGGACAGGTTCGGGTTCTTAGGGACATATGTTCTTATATTTCTGAAACCGTTGGTTCAGCAGCAAGCATCTATTGGAGTGTGGAAAACAATGGAATCGGAGAAGCATGTTTGTTAGTTATTAACGATTTTGGAGAAGAAAACATTCCAGGATTGTTTATAAGTGAACCAATAAGAAAAGGTCATGTTAGGAAGTTTCGTAAAGGATTCAACACAACTCATGGCAGCAAAATTACAGCATGTAGTAGATTAAAAACAATGGTTGAAACTGGAAAATTAACAATTAAGTCAAGGCCATTGCTGTCAGAACTTAAAAATTTTGTTGCAACTGGTAGTAGTTTTCAAGCAAAATCAGGAACAACTGATGATTTGGTAAGTGCAATGCTGCTATCATTAAGAATGATGGCAATATTAAAAGATTGGGATCCTAGGATATACAATACATTTACTCAAGTAGAAGCAGATATAGACTATGATCCGCCCATGCCAATCTTTATTAGTAACAATTTTTAAATAAATAACAATATGAAAAACTTAAACAAAATAGGCGAAGAGCTGTTTAACAAAATAAGAGGTCGTTTTCCAGAAGTCACAATTGGTGATGAAGAAGGAAATGTAACCAATACTCCATCTGATGCACGATTTTTTGATTTTGATTATAATGAATCTGGACGTGATTTGGGAAAAGTAAGTGTGTCTGTATCTGAAAAAGATGGACTCACTATAATATACTCAAAAGACTTTATGCAAAACGAAGATGAAACCACACAAACTAACTGGTATAATTTTTTAAAAGAATTAAGAGTATTTTCAAAAAAACGCCTATTAAATTTTGATGTAAGAGATATAAACAAATCAAATCTCAACAAACGAGATTACAAATTTTTAGCTACCAATCTTGGGGACAATACGATGACAGAATCGAAACTTTATGGGACTTCACGAATAAGTTACCAAAACATTGATAACGCAAGACTGGTTATCAAACACACTGAAAGTGTAAATCAAGAGTTGGCAGGTGGCCGAACTCGTAGCATTGGTACCATATATATTGAAAGTGCAGACGGTGAAAGATTTAAATATCCATATCGCCACCTAACAGGCGCTAGGGCAATGGCCAGACATGTTAGCGAAGGTGGCAAGCCATACGACGATTTCGGCGGACATATTACTGGACTAAGTGAAGAAATGTCCAATCTTCGCAAGTTTAGAAACTACATGGGTCGCAGCAGTGTAATGGCTGAAAGTCTAAGTGAATACATGGATGTTGTAAGAGAAAGAATATCCACTGTAAAAAAGACCATTGAGAGTTTACAAAAGCCTAATTATTATGCTGAAGCCATCTCTAGTTTTGTAAAGCCAGTGTTTGAAGATGTTCCAGATGATGTAAAAGACAATTGGGTAGATCAGCTTACAATCCGCCAGTTTAATGAAGAACTTCAGGATGTGTTTCCATACATTTATCGACTGGTAAGTGAGCACAAAAAAGCCAAAACACTGGGTCCAGCAGACATTGTTGCTGAAGCCGACGATCCTTGTTGGAAAGATTACAAGCAAGTTGGTATGAAGGAAAAAAACGGCAAGCAAGTTCCCAATTGTGTGCCAGAAGAAGAACAATTGGAACAAGGCTTTGAAGAGATGATGGGCCAATTTGCAGAAGAAAAAGAGTGTAGTGATTGCGGTTCCATACCATGTGAATGCAGTACTAATGAAGCAGAGCCAAAATCTAAAACTGGTTATGGTAACTTGTATGTAAAATTTGCAGCAAAAACCACAGCTGGCACAAGCACTGGCGGTGCCAAGCCATACTTGGTGGCTTATGCTGGATTTGTTCAAGACCCCACTGACTTAAAGTTTGCAGATGCATTGCGTACATACACTGCACTAACATCCAAGGATATTATCGCAAAAACAATTAAAAAGTTAATGACAGAAAAAGTATTTGTTAATGCAGATAAAATCATTTTGTACAAAGAACCAGGAGTGGTTAACAAGTTCCCACAATTGTCTGAATTCTTTGATTGGATGAGTTCCTACAAGGGTAATAAACTTGGAATTGAAAATGCACCTGAAAGAGAGGTAGACCCAGACAGCAAAGGTTCTGGAAAGAAAAGACTTCCAAAAGGACATTTTGCAGCCAACCCCAAGGACTATGAAGTTCCTGAAAAGAAAATGACAAGATACTTTACCATTGATAATGCTAGGGTCATGCAATTTTTGAGACAGCAACAGCCAGATTTTATGCAACGATTCTTCCGTCCAGCGTTCAAAGGATTCTTGATGAAAGATAAAGATTTCCAACAATTTGCTAAATTCTTGAAATCAGAAAAAGTTGTAGACAACTATGGACCAACAAATATTAATATTGACCATGAAAAGAGTTTTAGTGAAGATGAGCAAACATCAACTAATAATACACCACTGAGTGAATTTATTTTAAGTTATTTCGACAGAGAAAATGGACAATTTCCCAAAGGTGAAACTGCAATACTCACTATGGTAGAAAAAGAATATGGTGATGAATATATTGATCCAGCAAAGCACTTCATCGAACGTGTAAATCAAACATTTGAACAACATCAAATGAATCAACAACCAATAGCAGATGAAACTGAATACCAAAGAATGCGTGAGCTTGCTGGACTGAGATAATACCAGCAAATCACATTTTTACAAAAAAACCATTGACAAGATAAATAATATTGTGTAGTATGTAATAGTGCTACACAATATTAAGGCACAAATTTTACAGCACATAGGCAATTTTATAGGAGGCATCAACTATGGCATCATTAGCAGAAATTAGAGCAAAACTCAAAGAACAAGAAACACGTTCTACAGGTGGCAACACCGGCGGCGGCGATAACGCAATTTACCCATTTTGGAATATACAAGAAGGACAGGTAGCAACTATCCGTTTCCTTCCTGATGGGAACACAGCAAACGACTTCTTCTGGGCAGAACGTTTGATGATCAAACTACCATTTGCAGGCATAAAAGGTGAAACTGATTCACGTCCTGTGCAAGTACAAGTTCCATGTATGGAAATGTACGGCGAGGCATGTCCAATTCTTGGAGAAGTACGTGCATGGTTCAAGGATCCAAGCCTTGAAGATATGGGCCGCAAGTATTGGAAAAAGCGTAGCTACATTATGCAAGGGTTTGTTACAGATAATCCTTTGAAAGAAGATTCTTCTCCAGAAAATCCAATTCGTAGATTCATTATTGGGCCACAGATTTTCCAAATCATTAAAGCAAGCTTGCTTGATCCTGACATGGATGATTTGCCTACTGATTACACAGCAGGTATTGACTTCCGTCTTAACAAAGGTTCAAAAGGTGGTTATGCTGATTATGGTACCAGCAACTGGGCACGTCGTGAACGCCCTCTTACTGATAGTGAAATGAGTGCAATTAATACACATGGACTATTCAACTTGGGTGACTTCCTTCCAAAGAAGCCTACTGAAGTTGAGGTACGGGTTCTCAAAGAGATGTTTGAGGCAAGTGTAGATGGTGAAGCATACGACGCAGATCGTTGGGGACAATACTTCCGTCCAGCTGGAATGGCTGCTCGCACTGGCGATCCCACTAAGGCATCTAGCCCAAATGCAACGGCAACCAGCCAAAGCGCTCCTGCTGATACACGTGAAACATCATCACCAGTGGTACAAGCGCCAGTGGCACAAGCACCAGTACAACAAGAAGCAGAAGCAGCACCTGCTACTACTTCAGGCGGAGCGCAAGACATTCTTGCAATGATCCGCGCACGTCAGAATACATAATGACTTAAATGTAGGGGTATAAGTGGTTTATACCCCTACAACTTTATTAAAATTTAATAGGAGAATTTGATGGCTAAGTCATTTGATGTTAGCAAGTTCCGCAAGGATCTGACTAAAAGTATCTCAGGAATGAGTGCTGGATTTAACGATCCAACTGACTGGGTCAGTACTGGCAGTTTTGCACTAAACTACTTAATTAGTGGAGATTTCCACAAAGGTGTTCCACTTGGAAAAGTTACAGTATTTGCAGGTGAATCAGGAGCAGGCAAATCATACTTCTGTTCTGGAAACATTGTAAAACACGCACAGGATCAAGGCATCTTTGTAGTATTAATTGACTCAGAGAACGCACTTGATGAAAGCTGGTTACATGCATTGGGTGTGGAAACTGGCGAGGACAAACTGCTTAAACTTAATATGTCAATGATTGATGATGTAGCAAAAACTATTTCAACATTTATTAACGATTACAAGGCAATGGATGCAGAAGATCGTCCCAAAGTATTATTCGTAATTGACAGCTTGGGCATGTTGCTTACACCAACTGATGTTGACCAGTTTAACAAAGGCGACATGAAGGGTGATATGGGTCGCAAACCCAAAGCATTAACTTCGCTTGTTCGCAACACGGTTAACATGATTGGATCGTTGAACGTTGGACTAATTTGTACCAACCACACATATGCTTCACAGGATATGTTTGACCCAGATGATAAAATTTCAGGTGGTTCAGGCTTCATATATGCTAGTTCAATTGTGGTTGCAATGAAGAAAATGAAGCTCAAAGAAGATGAAAACGGAAACAAAATATCAGACGTTATGGGTATCCGTGCTGGTTGTAAAGTAATGAAGACTCGCTATGCAAAACCATTTGAAGGCGTGCAAGTTAAAATTCCTTACGAAACTGGTATGAACCCATACAGTGGACTGGTTGAATTATTTGAAAAGAAAGGCTTGTTGGTCAAACAAGGAAATCGACTCAAGTATATCGATTTAGCAGGTACAGAACACCTGGACTATCGCAAGCAATGGGACGGTCCAAAACTTGATATAATTATGAATGAATTTGCAGAAAGAACAGCCAAAGTAGTAAATAACACAGATACTGCGGATGCTGATGTTGCAGATGTAGATGATTATACTGAGGGAACCTACACAGATGAATGAAGAAAATATTGTTGAAATTTGGACTCTTTTTAGGGAATATTTAGACAAGAAGCAAATTGAAGTTATTGCAGAAAAGTATGTAGACATACTAGCTGACTACGGAGTGTCAGACCAGGTATTCAAGGAATCACTGGGATCTGACGTTCAACTGGATAATGCAATTCAATATTATCTAGAACTTGATACTGACATAAACTATGATGACGAGGATTGGGACGATTAATGGGTTGGTATTCAGAAATATCACGTGATATATCACGTATACCTGATGCTATAACTTTTTTTGAACGAGAACTTATTGATGCTCGAACAGAAGTAAAACTCAAAGGAAATGTTGAACGTGCCGCAGCAGAAATGCCAGGGTTAGTTGAACATAGATTTAACCAACTTCAAGAAATTGAAGCAATACTTGAATACTTAAACATTGAACTGCGTAGATTACGCAGTTCTTTTTTTAAAAAATATCTTGAAAATTATCAACGAGCTCTTAGCAGCAGAGATGTTGAAAAGTATGTTGATGGTGAAGCAGATGTCGTTGATTATGAAAAAGTAATCAACGAGTTTGCACTTATGAGAAACAAGTGGTTGGGAGTGTTAAAAGCATTAGACCAAAAGCATTGGTCTATTTCTAATGTCACAAAACTTAGAGTTGCAGGTATGGAAGACGCAAGTCTTTAATATTTTTATAGACAAAATATAAAAAGTAAATTATAATAAAAACTATAGGAGAATCATATGGAAAATAAAATAGTATTAGTAACTGGTGGATTTGATCCTCTCCATAGTGGACATATTGCATACTTTAAAGAAGCAAAAAAACTAGGCAACAAGCTAGTAGTGGGTCTTAACAGTGATGAATGGTTAACTAGAAAAAAAGGCAAGCCATTCATGCCTTTTGTAGAAAGAGCATCAATTATTCAAGAACTTGCATGTGTTGATCAGGTAATTGGATTTAATGATGGTGACAACAGTGCATGCCAAGCAATTGGGGCTGTCCTTGCCACTAGCACTGGCACTGTGGTTTTTGCAAATGGTGGAGACAGAACCAATACAACAACTCCAGAACTCATTACATATGGCAAATCCACTGATGTAGAATTTGCCTGGGGGGTTGGTGGCGAGGACAAAAAGAATTCGAGTAGTTGGATTCTAGAAGAATGGAAGACTCAAAAAACAGTACGTCCTTGGGGCTGGTACAGAGTACTTGATAAAGGTGAAAATTGGGCAGTGAAAGAGCTCACTATTATGCCTGGTAAGTCTCTATCTGATCAACGCCACATGCACCGTTCAGAGCATTGGCATGTGGTATCTGGAGAAGTTACTTGTGATTTAGAAATGGATGGCTGGGCACCGCATACAAAAGTCGTTGGCCCTAAGCAAAGTATGGATATCGAAAAACTAATGTGGCACCGTCCATACAACGCTGGAACTGAACCTGCTAAAATTATTGAAACATGGTTTGGTGATATTTTGGCAGAAACAGATATTGAAAGACGAGAAGTATGAAAGTATTTGTAGGATGGGACAGCCGAGAAGATATAGCCTACCAAGTGTGTAAACACAGTATACTTACTAGAACTCCAGATGCAGAAGTAATTCCAATAAAACAGGATGAAATGAGAAAGCGTGGGTTATATACTCGTCCAGTGGACAAACTAGCATCAACTGAGTTTACGTTTACTAGATTTTTAATTCCTGAATTATGTAATTATACTGGATGGGCGTTGTTTATTGATTGTGATATAATACTAACAACGGATATTGCAGAATTATTTGCGCAGGCTGATGACAGGTATGCTGTGATGTGTGTCCATCATGATTATACTCCCAAAGAAGGAGTTAAGATGGACGGACAAAAACAGACAGTTTATCCCAGAAAAAACTGGAGCAGTGTGATGTTAATCAACTGTGGGCATCCTGATAACCAGGCACTTACAGCTGATGCAGTTAATAATCCAGAATTAACTGGAGCACACTTTCATAGATTTAGTTGGCTTGAAGACGACAAAATTGGAGGAATCAGTCATGAATGGAATTGGCTGGTTGGCGTTTATTCAGAACCTGAAGATGGGTCACCCAAGCTTATACACTATACTGAAGGCGGCCCTTGGTTTGAAAATTATGCCGACTGTGAATATGCTGATCTTTGGAATACTGAACACCAGCAAATGATAAATGATTTGTCTAAGTAAAAATTTAACCGACGAATATGTTAATATGTTTGCACAGGGAGCCAACCTTCCTGTGCAGGACTATAATACTGATTTTCGTGATAACCCAATTTTAATACGCAGTATGGGGAAAAGAAAACTCATACAGTGGTGTTGGGAAAACAGCCATGATTTTTACTACATGGACAGTGGCTATATAGGAAACTATAAAAGTAATATCAACCCAAACGGGTGGAAATCATTTCACAGAATAGTTAAAAACGATGTGCAACACAGTATTATTATTGAACGTCCTGACGACAGATGGAAACAATTAGAGTTTCCAATACAACCTCGCAAGACTGGATCACATATACTATTAGTAATACCATCAGAAAAGCCTTGCAAGTTTTATAACATTGAGTTAAATGCCTGGAAAACTGAAACTATAAATGTGATTAAACAATATACTGGCCGCCCAATTATTATAAGAGATAAGGCTGCTAGGCAAACTAGATTATCCAATACAATTTTTCATGATTTAAACAATGCCCATGCACTGGTTACATTTAATAGTATTGCAGCCGTTGAAAGTGTAGTATATGGTGTTCCAGCATTTACACTTGCACCCACGGCTGCAGATCCTGTGTGTGATAAAAATCTTAGTAATATAGAAAATCCAACTATATACGATATGGATTATTTAAATAGTTGGGCAAATCATATTGCTTATGGACAATTTCATATAGATGAATTCAAGGACGGATCAGCATGGAGAATATTAAATGAACGTTGTTAGTTACTTTAAGGCTGTTCCAAAAAATAATACAAAGAGTGAAAAAACAGATATGCTTCTGAATTTTATTCAAGGAGTTAATGCTGTTGGTGACAATGGTCGTGTTTATTATGGATCAGAAATTATTGACAATGATGTTGCAATCATTCAAGGCTGGCAACATGAATTTGGAAAAAGTAGCGAGCATCTATTATTAAGAAAAGCTATAATAGATTCTCAGTTAAAAAATAACAAATATGTGATAACTGCTGATAGCAATTTATTTTTATATGCATCACCAAAAAACACTCCACATCATTATTTGCGATACAGTATTAATGGTGTATTTCCAGATACTGGAAATTATTGTGATACAGAAGTAGACACCAGTCGCTGGCAACAAATCAGTAAAGATTTAAACATCAAGTTGGGTGCTACCAATTATACTGGAAAAAATATTGTATTGTGTTTGCAGAGAAATGGTGGATGGAGTATGGGAAAATACGATGTTCAAGATTGGATTATTAATACTGTGACTAAAATTAGAAAACACAGTGACAGGCCAATAATAATCAGAGCACACCCTGGAGACAAAAATGCATTGCAGTATTTAAATGAAAAGAATAATAGAATAAGTCACTTGCGCAATCTATACATATCGCCCTTTGGTAGAGCGTTAAATGAAGATCTAATGGATGCATGGGCAGTTGTCAATCATAACAGCAGTAGTATCGTTGGACCGCTGATACAAGGGTATCATGGATTTGTAACTGAACCATTAAAAAGCCAGTGCAGTGAAGTAACTCATACTAATTTTTGCGACATTGAAACTCCCAAAGAGTTTGATAGGCAATCATGGTTAGAACGAATAAGCATGTTCCATTGGAATTTTAAAGAATTAGAAAATGGAGATTGCTGGAAACACATGAGGAAATATATATGAAAGCATTTATAATCTGCTTGAGCAAAATAGAACCAAGTTATAAATCTGGAATAAGATTACAGAAAGAGTTAACCAGTTTTGGTATAAATGCACAACTGTTCGAAGGTTCATATGGAAACGTAATCAAAGACGTTTACATAAAAAATAAAAGAATGCATCATCCTTGGACATTCAAGGGTCCAGAAAAGCCAGTAAGTGAAGAATGGAAATTGGAACAAAGTACACCAGGTGTAATTGGATGTTTTGATAGCCATTATAGACTGTGGGAAAAGTGTGTGGAATTAGACGAGCCCATAATGATTTTTGAAGATGATGCACGGGTTATCAGAGAATATATGCCGGTTGAATTTGATGATGTTCTTTCTCTTGTTTTTAGCCATGAAAAGAAAATGCGTCAATATATACATTTGTTGGACAGCCCATCAGGTGTACCAGAAGCATTGCCATATAAGCCAGCAAGTATGCCAGGTGCTGCTGGATATATTATTAAACCCCATGCTGCGAAAATTATTGTTGATGAGTTCTATAATTCGTTCTTACCAGCAGATAATGCCATAAATCAACATTTAATTAAAATTCAAATACATAGTTATATGATGGGAAAAGCAATAGACCGTGATAAAACGGATAACAAGTCCTCTTTGATTAGAACACAATACTGGAACAAATTATGAAACATTTTTACGAAGAAATTGAAGGGTTTATGACCGAACGAAATTTAAATTTATTTAATATGGTTATTGACTCAGCTTATGAAAACTTTACCTGGGTAGAATTAGGATCATGGACTGGAAAAAGTGTTGCATATTGTGTCGTAGAATTACTCAATAAACCGTTGGAAAACTTTAAATTCTATTCAGTTGATACCTGGAAAGGTGCTGCTGAACATCAAGAATACGACATGGTAAAGCAGGACACACTATATGACGTTTTTTTAGAAAATACAAAACCTGTTAAACAATACATAACTCCGTTGAGAGAATTTTCCCATGAAGCTGCAAATAATTTTGACGATAACAGTGTTGATTTTTGTTATGTAGATGCGGATCACAGTTATGCGGGAGTAACCAAGGACTTGGAAGCCTGGTGGCCAAAAATTAAGCCAGGATGTTACTTTGGTGGAGATGATTACACAAAAGGCTGGCCTGGTGTACAACACGCCGTCAACGACTTTTTTGAGGGCAAGGGAGTACGAGTAACCCGAGCAGGAAGATGTTGGTATATTAAAAAATGAAAATAAATGTAATTTTTCCAAACAAAAAAACAATAAGTGTAAATGTAGCCAATAAGTGCGGAAGTAGTACTGTATTGGGGACACTTGGGTATCCTAGGCTAGGTGAAGTTGTAAGACATATATCACCTGGATTACGTCAGTATGGCGAATATTATGAAAATAACGAAGACATTCCATTTGATCCGTTATATAAATTTGCAATAGTCAGAGACCCGGTTGATAGAATGACTAGTATATATCGGCAACGTGTCCTTCAAATAGGGCTGGACAATATCAAAGATGAAGTAGTTGATTGGGATTATTTTGTAATTAATTACAAGGACATTGAATTACGATACCCTGATATACATAAAAATGGGCATAAACAGATCGACGCCATCGGTACTGATGCATCATTATATAATAAAATATTTAATACCAAGAATTTATCTAGCCAATTTAGATTAGAAATATCTAAAATTAGTGAAGTACAAATACCAATTGTTCATATGAAGCATACAAAACAGAATATTGGTTCTGATATTATTATTAATGAGTCACATATTGAAATGATTAAAACATATTTTTCTGAAGATTATATACACTGGGGTAATTATTTCCAATAGCTTTCTGATCTATTCACTATTATGTCACTGGGGTTAGATTTTCCAGTGTTTTTCCTATCGCCCTTCATGTGGTCAATCCATTTGCCCAATACTCCGTTGATCAATGGATGCCCACCTCCACCAGATTTGGCTTCACGTAGATACATTTCAGCACTGTAATCCAGTACATTTGGTGCAGTTCTTTTCATGTTGTTTACTATGTGTCCAAATACATAACTATCATGCCATTCATCTAATAAAAATATTCCATTTTCGGCATCAGTGTACATGCGTTCAAACTCTTGCAAGAATTCCTGACAAACTATATTATTCAAATTTAATCCATAAAAGCCACACTCGGGCCAGGTCTGTGATCCTTTGCCGCGACCAACATACGTAATCCAACTAGTTTTTGGCAATAGGTCCAAGAACTCTTCATAACTCCATGCATTGTGTACATACGTGTCAGCATCCATCCAAACACACCAATCTTTGGATCTTTCACAAGCATCAAATACTGCATAAACTTTGTTGGCAAATCTAACAGCATCCCATTTAAAAGTCTTGTTGCTGTCTTTGCGCTTGCTCAACGCTGGATCTTTGCTGATGTCACCATTGGCCTTTGGTACATCTTTCCACTTATCCTTGAATTCATTTAATTTTGGCAACGCTGTTCTTGCATCTAAAATTTTAATACGACTGGGGTCAGGATTAGTTGGTTTACAATCTTCAGCATACACTATTAATTTAATACGTTTGTCTACTCGTCTAGCAAAGCTGTCTAAAAATCGTTGGCCATATAAAGTTAGACCACTTGGATGAAATGTTGTAACCACAGTTATTGCTGGCATAGTTTGTCCTTTGTAAATAGTAATTATAGAGGTATTTAACAGATGAAATTTAGTCTATGGACACAATATGGCGCAACCAATTCCAAATCAGTATTTGATGCATTTGCTGGTAGTTTGCGTGATGCTGGGCATGAAGTCAGTTTTAATGACATGGATTCAGACGTTGCAGTCATATGGAGTGTGTTATGGCATGGTAGAATGGCCGGTAATAAAAAAGTATGGGACCATTTTAGAAGTAAAAACAAACCAGTAATTGTTTTGGAAGTTGGTGGTATCAAGCGAGGAATTACTTGGAAGGTGGCTCTTAATGGCATAAATCGAGATGCATTTTTTACTGAACCCGGCAACACTTCTGACAGGGCAACAGCAATGGGTTTAAATCCACTTCCATGGAAGTCGAATGGCGAATTTATTTTAATTTGTACACAGCACACCAAGAGTCTACAGTGGGCATATCAACCAGATATTAATAAATGGTTGAATACCATTATTACTGACATAAGAAAATATTCAAAAAGACCTATCCTTGTGCGTCCTCATCCTAGGTGTCCAATAAAGGACATCAACGGAATGTACAAACATGTGTATCATCAAAATCCAGTTTTGATTAAAAATAGTTATGACGATTATGATATTAATTTTGATAATATACATGCTATAATAAATTGGAGCAGCAACCCAGGACCACAAGCAGTGATGGCAGGAGTTCCTGCATTTGTAAGCACTTCATCAATTGCATATGAAGTGGGAAATGACATTGATTTTGTGCATGATATTGACTCTCCATTACTGCCTGACAGGACGCAATGGATCAACGATTATGCATGGACTGAATACACTGTAGATGAAATATCCAATGGCCTACCACTGAATAACTTGACAACAAACTTATAGTTTGCTATAGTTGATCTATGAAACAGAATAGTCACACCTTGGAAGATATGTTGGAAGCTCTGACTGGAGTTTATTCCTCAACCGCAACCTTTAACTTGGACCCAGCTGATGCTATTGTATTAGTTAGTATGGCAAGGCAAACTGCCAGGAAAATTGCTCTGACAGACAGGCAACATGCTCTTGCAAAGCAAAAGTTATTGCCCTATCAGCAGCAGTTTGAAAAAAACAACTGGATAAATTTTTATGAGGCTTTGGACAATCTTCGGATGCCTTTACGCAGTATTGACCGTTCCAAAACAATCTCAATTAGTACTGTGCCATTCGAAACAAAAACTGGTTTTAGGACTATTACAGTTGATACACCACACATTCAGATAAGGTTTCCGTTTAGCAAGAAAAATATCATTGCTATTGAATCAGTTGCAGCATTGCACAAGAAGAAATACTGGCATGAAAAGGGAACACCTGTTCATAGGTTTGAAATTAGTGAACAAATTGTATATGATTTGATCAGTGCATTCAAAGATAGAAACTTTAAAATTGATGACGATCTGATGGATGCTTACAAGCAAATTTTAGAAATAAAGTCTTCACCTGAAAAGTATATTCCTGGCATCTACAACGGTGAACTAAAGAATATCCATCCGTCTGCCAAACTTGATATGACTGAGGAGTTGGGCGAGTTAAACACCACCAACCTGCTAGCATACATTGACCGCAAACGTCGGTATGGAATTTCACATATTGATGTTGCAATCTCTCCAGTGTCGTTAACTGAAAAAATTGCAACCAGAGAAACTCCTGACATGCTTATTAAGCCAAGTGAGTACACTCTACAAACAATCTTTCACAGTTTGCATGAATTGGACAGATTTCCTTTGATTGTGTTATTGGATGAAACTCATGCTGAAAAGCAAATTTACGATGTTTACAATGAAGTTAGCAATTTTGTCAGTGCAAGTGAACAAAGTGTTCTGTTTAGATTGGACGGAGAAAATGAGTTCAATAATTTCGTTAAATTAAAATCCTTAAATAATTGGGTTGACGAAAATACTAAAATAGTGTATATTAATAGTACAAAGCTTCCTAAATTAGCAATTAGTGCTGATTGGAAGCCAATTGCAGCATTAGCATTTGGTAGCAAAGTAAACAAAGTTGTTGATACCTATGTGCAAAATTACTGCGACCTTATTATATACAATGATGAGGAATTAAGCCTATTTAGAAAGCACTCAAATTACTATGGGAACATGTAAATTAATTATTGAAGATGAAGTAAACATCAAGTTTGAAGGATTAGATGTAGATGTTCGCCGTAAGATATCAAATGCATTAAAATATGAAATACCTTATGCAAAACATATGCCACAGTACAAGCTTGGTAGATGGGATGGTAAAGTTGCATTTTTTGGTATTGGTGGCACTGGGTATATCAATCACTTGGATATTATAACAGATATATTGGACAAAAACAAAATCAATATATCAGAAATAGTGGACAGGAGAATTCCTGTCCAACTTAGCTTTGATCCTGTTACTGAAAATTATTGGGCTGATCAAGATGTTAGATGGCCCAAAGGTCATCCTGCAGAAGGTGAACTGATAATACTACGTGATTATCAGGTCACTGCCATCAACAACTTTCTTGCTAATCCACAGAGCTTGCAACAGATTGCCACTGGTGCAGGCAAAACAATCACAACAGCAACACTGAGTAAATGCATCGAGCCGTATGGCAGAAGTATTGTAATTGTGCCCAACAAGAGCTTGGTAGAACAAACTGAAGAAGACTACATCAACTGTGGGCTTGATGTGGGGGTATACTTTGGTGATAGGAAGATGCTGGGCAAGACTCATACCATATGCACCTGGCAGAGTTTAAATATTCTGGATAAAAAGCACAAAGATGGGTCAGCAGTTTTATCATTAGCAGAATTCCTTGATGGAGTCAGTGCTGTGATTGTTGACGAAGTCCACCAAGCCAAGGCAGAAGTTCTTAAAAATTTACTTACTAGAAATTTAAAAAACGCTCCAATCCGTTGGGGATTGACTGGTACAGTACCCAAAGAGAAATATGAATTCGAAAGTATTCATGCAAGCCTGGGCCCAGTAATTGGTCAGATAAGTGCAAAGGAACTACAAGACAAGGGAGTGTTGTCAAACTGTCATGTTAACATATGCCAGTTGCTTGATACAGTTGCACACAGGAACTATCAAGAAGAACTAAAATATTTGGTAAGCAACAAAGATAGAATAACATATATTGCAAAGATGATGAATAACATCAAGCAAACAGGAAACACTCTTATACTGGTTGACAGGATCAGTGCAGGTGAAGAATTACAAAAACTTATACCGGGCAGCACGTTTGTTAGTGGTGCGGTCAAAGTTAAAGACAGAAAGGAAACCTATGATACAATCCGTGAAGGGACGAATGAAGTCATTATTGCAACATACGGAGTTGCAGCGGTTGGCCTTAATATTCCTCGTATCTTTAATCTTGTTCTCCTTGAGCCTGGCAAGTCTTTCGTTCGTGTTATTCAAAGCATCGGCCGCGGTGTAAGAAAAGCAAAAGACAAAGACTTCGTACAAATATGGGACATCACTAGTAGCTGCAAGTATGCAAAGAGACACTTAACACAGCGTAAGAAGTTTTATGCAGAAGCACAATATCCCTTTACTATAGAAAAAATTGATTGGAATTAACAATGCGAATCTTGACATTAGAAAACAAATGTTTTGAATTAGACAATTTACCAGAACAAATAGACGATATTAGATTTAGTGTATTGGATAATTCCAATCCTGAAGAACCCGACTTCTTTTTTATACCACTGATATTTTTAGAAAGTTTTAATGCACCGGCAATGGTTATCGAAATCAACGGGCATCAAATAACAATGCCAGTTGATTGGAGTATAGCAGTTGGGTGCAGTGAAAGCGGTAATGATTTAGAAGTATTACCATTAACAAGTATTAATGATAGAGGATTTGAAGCATTTTTATTTAATCCCTTATCAAGTTTTAAAACAGAGTTTGGTATCATTAACATCGTAAACTTTTACACGGATGTAAAATGGTACTTTCCAAAAATGAAAAACGGTCAATTACTCAGTGTTCCATTGACTGATGGCGACGACCCCATGTGTGCTTTTTTTGTAAAAGACATTAGCAGACAATGTGAAGTTATTGAGTACAGCAAATTATTATAGGACAAAGGCAAAAATGATTAAGGCAGCAGAGTATACTAGAAGAGTAAATCACAATACACAAGTATTACAGGACGTAATTGATGATTCAGGTAATATCACTGATACATTATCAATGTTATATACATTTGATAATGAACCAGGTGATTTGCATTTCACATTATTATTTCCCAAATGGGCAGATATTATACCTGCAGCATTTATGGGACATCTAGCTATTAGTGGTGAGAATAACGGGGCAGATGGTTACCGTTTGTGTAGTAAAAATCAAAACTACATTGAAACAGAATATAAGATTGCAACTATTAGAAGTTCATTAATTGGTGTAGGCACCAAAGGTGGGCTAAGTATTTCATATCCTGGTCAAACAACGAAGGCTACAGGTATAACTAGTGCCGTCTCAGCGCCATACTCTATACATTCAGATAGTAATCTACAAACAAAAAATAGAGAAACTTATCTTTGTATATCAGATGTTGACGGTGATTGTTATGATTTTATAGACTTTTTCAAACTTTCTGGAGAAAAGGCATTAGCAGCACTAGCAGAATCAGACAAGATAAAGCGTACAATATCACTAGCTAAGTTTTTAAGTGGCGGAGTGCCAGTGGAATCTATTGCCGGTAAACTTGGTTGGGAAATTTTTGTTTCGATGATTAAAAAAGATAAACACCCTGATCCATATCAGCGTTCCTATTTTAAAGAACAATATGTAAGATTAATCGAGGCAACATGTGATTATCCCGACGCTAAGTGGATTAACACGCTTGAATGACATGCCGGTGGACCCTGCAATGAGATTAAATACATACAAAAGATCTCATTGCATCATCTAATCCAGCATTGAAAAGACAGATCGACAAACTTGTTGATTTGTATTATATATTAAAGAGGAAAATAACAATGGCAAATAAAGAACTTGATCTTTTTAAAGTGTTAATTCCAGCAATTGACAATAACATAAAAGAATTGTATGATGCAGCTGGCGAAGATGGTAAAAAAGATATTTCCAATGATCTATGGAATTTAAACAGATACATCAGTAGTATCAAAAGTTCTAGAGAAAAACAAGAACTTGCAGTATTCAAAACAAATGAATACTACAATAAGAACTGGGCAGTATTGGGAGCAAAGCATCCTAAACTACAATGGCAACTACTTTGTGTTTCTGGCAATACTGGTAAATCTGAGTTTCATCCCTGGATAGCGCTCAAGCAGAGGAAGTCGTCAAACAACAAAGTGATTAAATTTTTAGAATCTATTTACCCAGAAATGAAATATGATGAGTTGGAAGTCCTTGCAGCCATCAGTACAAAAAAGGAATTAAAGGAACTTGCTGAAGAAAATGGTATTGAAAACTTCAAACTCTGAAAAGCCTTATGTATGTGAATATTGTAAGACTGGGTATACTAAAGAAAAGACACTGATGGTTCACATGTGTGAACAAAAACGCAGACATTTACAAAAAGATGAAAAGCGTGTAAGGTATGGATTTTTGGCATTTAACCGTTTTTACAAACTAAGTGCAGGGTTACAACGAGACAAAACATATGATGAATTTTGTAAAAGTTCTTATTATAACGCATTTGTAAAATTTGGAAGTTTTGTGAGTAATGTTAAACCGTTGTATCCTGAAAAATACATAGACCATGTTGTTACAAGTGGAGTAAAATTAGATCATTGGTGCAAGGATGAAATGTATGAAGCCTATGCTGTGGAATTAATATTGCGTGAAGATGTTACAACAGCATTAGAACGTAGTGTAACAACTATGATAGAATGGGCAGAAGAAAACAAAAGTGTATGGAACCATTACTTTAATTACGTGAGTACAAACAGAGCAGTTTGGCAAATTAAAGACGGTAAAATATCTCCTTGGTTGATACTGAATTGTAAGTCAGGAAAAGATATGCTAAGTAGGTTTAACGACGAACAATTGGGTATGATTTATCATATTGTGAACCCAGAACATTGGGCAAAAAGATTCAAGAGATCGGTTGCGGATCTTGAAATAGTAAAACAAGTAGTAAAAGAAAGTAAATTATGAAACTATTATTCCATCCAAATAAATTTTTAGATAATGAAGTTAAAGATGTTGATCTTGAAAATCCTGGTTTTGGACCAAAGGAATTAAAATCTGAAATGGTGGATTTTATGTTAAGTAATAACGGAATTGGGTTGGCAGCAAATCAAATTGAATTAGACGCCAAGGTGTTTGTTATGGGCGACAGCATCAAAAATTCAAATATATGCATTAATCCAACCGTATTACAATTCACAACGGCCTCTCAAACTGATGCTGAAGGGTGTTTGAGTTTTCCTGGTATGTTTTTAAAAATTAAACGTCCCAACGAAATATTGGTAAAATACTATGATGAAAACTTAGAAGAGCAAATAACAACAATTTCCGGTTACAGTGCAAAGTGTTATCTTCATGAACTTGATCACTTGCTGGGCATTACGATGAAAGACCGGGTATCAAAACTCAAATGGAATATGGCAAATAAGAAAGCATCCAAGTTAATTAAATGAAAACACGTATTCTAAAAGATGGAACCTCTGCAACAGAACTTTCCCATGCAATAACCATGGAAGTTTATACACGCTGCCCTGGTAAATACAAATTAGTAGATATGGAAACTGGTGAAGAATATATAGGAAATTGGACGGAGACTTCCAGCAAACACTGGAAAAAAATAAACAATGCCTGATATTGACATTGATTTTTCAGACAGAGACATTATACTGAGTAAAATTGTTCACAGATCAGCGAGCATAGATCCTGGTACAAAACATAAGACTGGGATTTATGTTACTGAAATTCCACACAATCCGGTGAATAATATTTCAACAATTAATTACAAAGATGCTGAACATCGTGGTTATTTTAAATTAGATTTTTTGAATGTTAGCATTTACAAAGACATACGTGATGAAGCCCACTTGACAGATTTAATCAACACTGAGCCAATGTGGGATCTATTGGAGTCTGATGACTTTGTAAACCAAATATTTCAAATAAACGGGCATGGGTACTTGTTGAGGAAATTAAAACCTAAAAATTTAGAACAACTTGCATCCTGTTTGGCGATTATTAGACCAGCTAAAAAGCACCTATCTGATTCTGATTGGAGCACCATTGAGAATGAAGTTTGGAAAAAACCAGATAATAACGAATATTACTTTAAAAAATCACATGCCTTTTCATATGCAATGGCAGTGATTGTGCATATGAATTTAACTGTAGAAAAGTTGATGCAAGAATCTAATCTTTGATACGCCGTACCAATTGAACATTCCGTCTCTTAACACGTTTTGCTGATAGATTGTTCAAATTTACAGTTGGCCCAATTGCAACCGTGACATCTTTGGAATTCATGGTTATGATACTATATTTGAAAGGCACCATTTCTTTTTTTAAGAATATATTAATGGGTAACAATCTATTAGATTCCCACCACCATATTTCTCCAAGATTTAAAAAGTCTTTCTTTTCTTCTTCAGATTTAATAGATGTATACACATACATGGATGTAACCCATTGGTCCTGATTACTGATAATCCCAATGAATTCGTTTCCACCGTATTGAACCACGCTTAAAAACGGAAAATTATTTTGTATTTCTTTTGTTAACATTATTTTTATAAATACTCTACTATGCAATTATTACCAAGATATTTAGTTAATAACCGAGTCAATATTGTGGCCAATCTGGCCGGTTTCGTTACGGAGTATAAACCAGTGTATCAACGACAAATTCAAATCTACAAAGGCATCGATAATATATTGGAATTTAGACTTCTAAACGCCGATCAAAAACCAATTAACACACAGTTATATATCCCAAAGTTTGTGGCCTTTGACGAAAATAATATTATGATATTACAATACGACGGAAATATATTGGACGACGGTAGCACAGCAACCAGAGGGCTGTTTACGATAACAATTCTAGAAAACGATTTATTGAATATAAAGCAACAATACATCAAATATAATATATCATTAGTTGATGTAGATCAAAATAGAATAATTACATATACTGATACTCATTTTGGTATTAATGGAATTATGAGAGTCAGTGCAGAAGCATTTCCCGGAGCCAAAGCATCAATTGTGATTACAAACTTTTTGGAAACCAGTGTTGGATCAGATGAATATATCAGTGATGCGATTGATGCAGAAAACGGAATCAACAATAACGAAGGTTTACACACTGCTGCAATATATACTCAAGGATATACTGGAGATGTAGTGGTACAGGCTACGCTGGACAATCAAGTAACTGAGAGTACCAATTGGTCAGATGTTATAACTGTAACACTTGATGGATCTGAAACTGACCCAACACCAGTTAACTTCAATGGTATGTTCACTTATATTCGATTCAAGACCAACACAAATCCAGCAACACTAACAAAGATCCTAGTTAGAAATTAATTGACTTTCGATTAACAAAATGCTAATATAGTATATGAGCATTGTTAGTGACGTATTATTATCATACCTTTCTGGAAAACAAAAGCAAACTCCAAGCGGGTGGCTTGCAGTCAATGCACCATGTTGTATTCACAATGGGGAGTCTGCTGATACAAGAAATCGTGGAGGCATAATCCAAGAAGGTGATGTTATAAGCTATCACTGCTTTAATTGTGGATACAAAGCAAGCTGGCAACCTGGAAGACACATCAGCTACAATCTGCGCAAGCTCTTTGAATGGTTTAATGTTCCAGATGATATTATCAATAAAGTTGCACTGGAAGTATTAAAAATAAATGAAGGTATTGAAGTTACTGAACGTATCTTAAATATCCCTGAATTCTCTTCAGTCCAACTACCAGAAAATTCTATAGAAATTTTAGACGACCCGTGTGATACTGATCAACACTCACTTGCTGTAAAGGATTACATGGCCAGCAGGCAATTGTGGTTAAACGACGGATACAAATATTTTTGGAGCCCCAAGTTTGGTTATAGGGACAGACTTATCATACCATTCTATTATCAAAAAAGAATAGTAGGATGGACAGCCAGGACCACTGTCAAGAATAAAAATCCCAAATATCTGACTGAATCACAACCAGGATTTGTGTATGGGCTGGATGAACAAGGACATAATAAAGTTTTTGCAATCGTTGTCGAAGGACCCATTGATGCAATTCATATTGACGGTTGTGCATTACTACGAAGTGAGATAAATGATCAGCAAGCATACCTTTTAAACAAATTAAATAGAGATATCATTGTATTGCCAGATAGAGATCGTGCTGGAAGCAAATTGGTCGAACAAGCTATTGACAGAGGATGGCACGTTAGTATGCCTGAATGGGAACCTGGTATCAAAGACGTTAATGATTGTGTTAACAAACACGGAAAACTATATACATTGCATAGTGTGGTGAGTGCGGCTGAAAGCAGTCCACTTAAAATCAGACTAAGAGCAAAAAAATGGTTTGGTTAAAGTATAATTACAAAGTAGTCAGCAATTCTTGATTGCTGATAAAAACTATTGAAAGTGTTAAATTAATTTATGAGTACAAGACAAAATACAGATTATGGTATTGATATACAAAAGGTATATCTTGAAATGATGCTAACTGACGCTGAGACATTTGTTAGATGTCAGAGCGTTTTTGAACCTGAATCGTTTGATCGCAGACTGCAACCAGCGGCAAAGTTTATTAACGACTATGTGGCTGATCACAATGCCATGCCATTGTTTGAAATGGTAAACGCTGCAACCCATTGCGATTTAAAAGATCCAGGTTCGTTGCAAGAGCAGCATTATGACTGGTTGTTGGCTGAGTTTGAAACCTTTGCCAGACACAAAGCACTTGAAGCTGCTATTTTGAAAAGTGCAGACTTTCTTGAAAAGGGTGAATATGGTCCTGTTGAAGACCTGATCAAGAAGGCAGTACAGATTGGGTTGCAAAAAGATCTGGGAACAGATTACTTTAAGAACCCCAGAGAACGCCTGGATGCAATCAAAAGTACAAACGGTCAGGTCAGCACTGGTTGGGCCAGCCTTGATAAAAAACTGTTTGGTGGATTCAACCGTGGCGAGCTTAACATCTTTGCTGGTGGATCAGGTGCTGGCAAGAGTTTGTTCTTGGCAAATCTGGGAGTAAACTGGGCACTGATGGGCATGAACGTTTTGTATCTGACATTCGAACTTAGTGAAAACCTGGTGAGTATGCGTATTGATAGCATGGTCACTGGAATTGGCACCAGGGATGTTTTCAAGAACATTGATGATGTTGAAATGAAAGTGAAAATGATTGGCAAGAAAAGCGGTGCTTTCCAGGTCAAATACATGCCCAGTGGTAAAACTGCAAATGACCTGCGCAGTTACATCAAAGAATATGAAATTAAAAGTGGCAAGAAGTTGGACGTTATCCTGGTGGATTACCTGGATTTGATGATGCCCATGGCTGTAAAAGTTAGTGCAGAGAATTTGTTTGTTAAAGACAAATATGTAAGTGAAGAACTACGCAACCTATCAATGGAATTGAATACGGTGTTTGTCACAGCCAGCCAGCTTAACCGTGGTGCTGTTGAAGAAATTGAATACGACCACAGTCACATCAGTGGTGGTATCTCAAAGATCAACACTGCTGACAACTTGTTTGGTATCTTTACAAGCAGAGCAATGAGAGAACGTGGCCGATATCAGATACAGTTGATGAAGACCAGAAACAGCAGTGGTATCAACAGTAAAATTGATCTAGAGTTTGATATTGATACACTGCGCATCAGTGATTGTGAACAGGAAGACGATGATGCACCAACAGCCAGCAGCAATGGCAGCAGTATTGTTAATGCCCTCAAGCGTAACACTGGGGTAAATTCCACACAGCAGACACCTGATGCTGGCAGTGCAGCACCAAAGATTCGTGCAGAAACTGAATCAACCAAGCTGAGACAGTTCCTGAATAACCTGGGCAATGGTGACTAAATGTCTCCGCCCAGGGTCCTTGATTTTCTCTTCATGACTTCTGGCTCTTCTACTCTGACCCCGGCATTGGCCAGGTATTTTCCAGCTACCCAGAATGGAAAGTTGATGGCATTCACCAACACACCAAAGTTTTCGGAACTGATGTAATTGTCAGCAAATGCCTGGGTCAACAGTGGCTCTACAACAGCGTCATTTTTGCTCTTGATCATTATTTGTTCCCAGGCATTCTTCTCTTTTGGTGTTAACACCTGCTTGCCCTTGTAGGGCTTGAAGTCTGGACTAGGAGTTGACACAGTGCCAGGTTTCTGAGTTACAGTACGAGCACTCGCAGCACCCTGAACACTGATGCCCATGTCCTTGAGCATATCAGTTATATCAGCAATGGTTTGTTGTCTGGTCACATCCGGTGGCAACAGTGAATCCAATTGCGCTTGTGTGACTGAACCAGTTGCAGATGCAGCCTTGATAAAGTTCCTGACTTTGCTGGCACTGGGGGAGTATGTCTTGCCAGGCGCCGGGTCCTTCTCCAATACAGGAGAGTTAAATCTCAGGCTGGTGGTCTCTTTGATAATTTCATATATTCTCATAAAATTATTTATCCACAGAGATATATTTTTAATGAACATTCCCGATCACAAGGCTGTGAAGCAGCTTGCGCAAAAAATTTTTTACGTTATTAAAGCACCAGATTATGCTGTCGAGTACACAGGTACTATTCACATATACAATACAAAAACTTACTCAACCGGCATTCGACACACTGGTCAACGCCACGAAACAGTCTTCGAAGGCAGAAGAGCCAAACGAGCACCTTCTTTTACTCACACTGGGTCACACGCATTGAACTTTCAGTACGATATTCCAGCAGCAGTTCCAGTAATCCTGAATACTCACGAACACTGATCTGATTGTACTTGAGTTGTAACATGCTGATATAACCGTGGTTGCATTGTGCAGCGATCACCCACTGATCAGGATAACAAACTGGCACTGACCGTGAACACAGATAGCTGTTGACTGAATGAAAGTGTACTCCAGCATCGATCCTGATCCACTGGCTCACGACAATCTCTCCACTGTGTATGTGCTGGCTGGGTGCATGAGCTGAAACATGGTGATCTGACTTTCACGGTGGTGACTGACATGAAACACTGTGCCCAGGTTTCCAGTGGACTCGGGCAGTTCAGCAACACTGAAACCAGCCAGTTGAAACCTGTCCCTGATGGTTTGACACTGACCCATCCGTCCATAAAGGGTGCTGGCACCCTGAACACTGACTCTGACTTTCCACACTGGCATGACGCTGATCCTGATTGTTGAGTTAACACACTGTACTACACGCTGGGCTGGGTGTCAAGCCAGGCCTGGGTCAAAAATGGTCTGCAGGATCAAAAAAAATTCTGCGCGAAAATTTCAGCACAAGTACTTACAGTTTCAGCAAAAGGGTTCTGCACAGCAAAAAAACCGGTGCGTCAGAAATTTTGGGGACAAGTACTTACAGTTTCGGGCCCTTGTTGTCAGCGCCACCCATTTTAGAAAAAGCTGGATTTAGAAAAGAAGAAAGAAAGAAAGAAGAAAGATTTGGCTTTGCGCAAAATTTTTGTCAAGTAAAAAAACTGTTTTATATGCCCCCACCCCTAAAAAAAATAATTTTTTTATTTTATTTGTTTGCGCCTTTTTTATTTGACTTTTAAAAAACACTATACATGCCCCCAGGGTCAAAAATAAAAAAAAATAAAAAGATTGACAGTGCGCAAGCAATTTAATGCTTGCGCTGTTGTTGTTGCTGTGCTATGTTAGCTTACGCTATAGTAAGCTTCCCCCTCATCGTTAGCTACAACTGTAACGTGTGCATGTGTGCTGCTAGCATCATCAGCGTATTGCATAGCATCATCAAAGCTGTTGTATTGTGCAAGCAATGTTGCGTTTGTTTGTTGCGCGATGTGTGTGCTAATGTTAGTGTTAAAGTTAGCATACACGTTAAAGTAAAAGTTTTGCATATTGTTTACACTTTGCTGTTTGTGCGCTTGCGTTATTGCTTGCGCTATACATACTTTATAGCGCATTGCGCTGTGCGTTGCAAGCGCTAAATTGCATTTTTTTAATTTAATTTAGCGCTTGCATCTTGTTTTGTTTTGTGTTATAAATGCTCTACTGCAAGCTCTGCTAAGTCTACTATTACAACTGTGTGTGTGTGCGGCACGTTGTACTCTGCTAACGCTGTGCTTGCTTGAGCAAACGTAGCATAAAACTGAGTTTGTTGCGTTGTAAAGTTAATAATTGCATACTGCATCTTGCTGCTTTCTCTGTTGCTATATATAATTTATAGCTGTTTATTGCAAGTAATGCAAGCACTTTTTTTAATTAAAAGTGCTTGCATTGTGTTTAATTATGTGTTACAAATCGTAGTAGCTCTCGTTAATATAAAAGTTTGTTAGCGTGTGCTGCGCTGCTGCAAGCTGCTGCTGTGCAAGTTGCAACTTAGCAACATTTTGCTGCATGTGCAAATCGTGCTGTGCTGCTGCTGCATTTAGCGCTTGCAGCTCTTGCGCAAAGCTAATTAACTCTTGCAACTGCTCGTAAAAGTTTGCTGCGCTTGTAAGCTCGCAAGCTGTTGCTAGTGTATTGTGCATTGTGTGCGCCTCTTTGTTTGTTGCTATATATACTTTATAGCTGTTTATTGCAAGTAATGCAAGCGCTAATTTGCATTTTTTTAATTTAATTTTATTGCGCATCAGCCGTATGTTTGCGCAACATTATTGCGTGTGCGTGTTACACGTGATGCGTGTAGCACTACACTTTTAACGTGCAATAAAAGCAAGCGCATTTAGCGCTTGCTTTGTGTTTAGCTTTATGCTACAATGCAATCTTCATACACTGCTTCTTCAAGCCAGTCTGCTGCTGCTGCTGCTGCGTGTTGCGTTGTTGCAATAGTGCGCATCTCAGCATTGTCAAGCACAAACTCTACAATACTCATTGCAGCATACATATGCGTTGCAAAGTGCGTTTCACACTTGCTTGTTGCAAGTTGCATAAAGTTGTTGCTGTTTTTAATAAACGCAATAAGTTGTGCATATGTTGTTACGTTTTGCATGTTGTGCTACTTTCTATGTTGCTACAAGTATGTTATAGCTGTTTTGTTTAAGTAATGCAAGCGCTAATTTGCATTTTTTTAATTTAATTTAGCGCTTGCATTGTGTTTTATTTTGTGTTACGCTTGCACTTGTGCTTGCAGCTTTTGCAGCTTTGCAAGTGCAGCATCTTCTTCTGCTACTGCAAGCTTAAATGCAACGTAGCTAACGCTGCGCATTTGCGCTGTTTGCGCTTGTGCTGCTACATATTGCGCTTGTGCTTTGTTAATTTTATTTTGCATGTTGTTTACACTTTGCTGTTTCTGCGCTTGCGTTATTGCTTGCGCTATACATACTTTATAGCTGTTTTGCGCAGCACTTGCAAGCACTAAATTGCATTTTTTTAATTTAATTTTGTTGCGTCAGCGTCAGCGTTTGCGCAACATTATTGCGTGTGCGTGTTACACGTGATGCGTGTAGTGCTACACTTTTAGCGTGCAATAAAAGCAAGCGCATTTAGCGCTTGCAATGTGTTTAGCTTTGTGCTATGCTATGTGTTTTGTTCCCACGAGCCCATGCGTGTTTGCAGTGCAAGCGCTGCAAACTGCAAACGCTGGTGCAAGCGTGGGTTGATTGTTGCTTTTGCTAGTGTAATATAAAGTAACTTGCGCATTGTATGCTCCTCAGTGCGTTGCTATACCAGTGTTATAGCGCATTACGTTGTGCATTGCAAGCACTTTTTTAATTTAATTCTGTTGCACGTGATGCGTGTAGCACTACACTTTTAACGTGTAATGCAAAAACTGGTGGTGCTGACAGAAAGAACACTGCCCTGCAGTGTTCAATCCAATCAGTTGTTCATTTGTATCAGTTGTAGAAGATGTGGCTGTCCACCTGCACCACACGATTGAAGTTGTTGGTCCAGTATGGATCCACGTATGTGGCGTGAAACATCACAGCGTCCTCCACTGGACCTGGTCTGCCATGTGCCCATTCGATCAGCACCACCTCAGCCACCGTGCCAGCATCGTGCCAGGCCAGAGCTTCTAGTGTGTCAGCAAGGTTGGGTTCATCACTTTTGCCATCGTGTGTCCAGCTGAACTGTTTACGCTGCCAGACAACCTCGCAGATGGTGCTGGGCCAACGACTGTCCATCATTCGGTTCAGTGTTACCCAGGCCACGGCCACCTGTCCCAGAGTGCTCTGGTTGCGTGCCTCCCAGTAAACGTTCTGTTGCAGGCAATGGAAGTCAGCATCACTGACCATGCGAAGATTCTGCCGTTCACGTTCTTGTGCCTGTGCTTCACTGATGCCGTATGCGCCCACGCCCACCATTGTGAGGAGGATCAGCATGTTAAACATCAGTGCCAGGTTGTGTAGTGCTCGTTTCATATTGTGCTCCGTTTGTTCCATATCATATACATATAGAATTCTCTGGTGGTTGTCAACAATGAATTGTCTGAGTCAGCAAATAATTGCTGACCAGTGTGTGTAACAGCGAGCCATCCGGTTATTTCCTGCGGCGTTCCACGCTGACCACTTCACCGTAGCAGTTGGTGCCTGTGGTGATGATCCACTGGTGACGATATTCAGTCCGGTATCCACATACAGTGTTCCAGTCGCGAGGCTGGTGGTTGTGAGTGTGTCGTGGCTTGTGATCGTTCCAGTTGGGTTCGGGTGCTGGCTTGTGGTTGTCGGTGATCGCAGCGCCAGCAATGATGCCCAGGATGATCAGGCCAATGTCCGAGTTGTCGGCCTGTGCTGGTGCGGCCAGTGTGGTTGCAGTCAGTGCTGCCAGGATCAGGTTCTTCATGTTGTATCTCCAGGTTTTCTTGTGTATAGCACTGACTGTTCAGCGTGTCAACCTTTAATCAGGATCAATTTCCAGTGTGCAGTCGCATTCTGGATCAGCGTAGTATTCAACATCGGCCCAATACTCAGCTTCCAGGTATGCCTGGTGGGCTTCACGGTCAGCGGCCATCTCAGCTGGTGTCTGGTGTGCTGGAATGTCAGCACAAGCGCTGAGTGCAAGGACGGTGACAATTGCCAGGTATTTCATGTTGTGCTCCTTGTTTGTCCAGTTGGTATAACTGAGATTTAGTCAGCTGTCAACAGTTATTCCGGAAACTCCACCCAGCTGTGGTCGTCATCCAGCTGTTCGCGTCCGCTTGCAAAGTCCCAGAGGTCACGTGCCAGAGCTGCGGCCTGACTGCGAGTCAACTGGACATAGCTGAACTGATCACCGCCAGCGTCCGTGTGATAGCCCACTCGGGGCTGTGTGACCTGAACGCATGTTCCGCGATCGCTGCCACCAAAGAAACGTGTAAGTGTTACATCGTCTGCGTGGCTTTTCAAATCTGTTGACATCAGTTGCTCCTGTGTGGTCCTGTTCCAACTGTATAGCTGGAACAGGTGTGCTGGTCAAGTATTATTTTATGCCAAGCGCCAGATTTTTACAGTGCCATCAGCGTCACGCTTGCTGCGGAACGTCAGGTTGTGTCGTTGTGCATAACGATGAGCGCTGGCCACAGAATTGCAGGAGCCACTGCCGTTCAGGGCAGTGCCACGTGTGCCGGGTTCCAGTACCAGGCAGTCACCCACTTTCATGGCAGGGAATGGATAGGCCTGACGATTGCCGCTGGCCGTGGGCAGGGGAATGTCACGACGAATGGTCATGCCAGCCTCTAGTCTTGGTGCAGGATTGCGAACAGAACGAAATTGAACTTGCATTATTGATTCCTTTTGTTGATGTAAACCGTTCCAACCGTATAGCTGGAACGGTGAAGGTTGTCAACTGATTACCAGCTGCTCTGGTAATAAAAATCCCAGCTCTTGAGGTTCTCGTTGAGAGCGCCCATAGTGATCATACTGTTCAGCCATTTGAGAGTGTCCTCCACGTCCCTGAAGTACCACTCATCGTAGTCAGTGCCACCAAAGAAGAATCCACTCTGAGCGGGCAGGAGTTCAGCTGCGCGGCTGTGATCTGCCAGTACTGACTCACACACCTCCTGAAGCTGCACCAGCTGCTCAATGCTCACTGGTGTCTCCTGACACTCGTCCACGCCCGCCTGCACGTTCTTGACGAACCAGTTGTGGATCTGATTGGCCTTGCGCCAGTACATGAACTCAGCTTCCACCTGCTTGATGCGCTTGCCAGCGATCTCAGGGAACTGAGCACCAACTGCCTGTGCAATCTCAGCATCACCACTGTCACCAAAGTCCCAGAGGTAGCGCCGGCCACCAAAATACATATCCAGTCCCATATCAGTTCTCCTTGTTGTGTAAAACCGTATAACAGCGAGCCAATGCCCTGTTCCAACTGTATAGCTGGAACAGGACCACTTGTCAAGTATTAGATGGTGGCCATGGTGGCCAGGCCATCGCGGGTCAGGTATGCCACCTTCTGTGGACGACCGCGCCCGCCGGTTTTAACATCCTGGAAGTCGATCAGGCCAGCCTCGTTCAGGCGCATCTGCAGGAAGCGGCTGGGCAGCGTGACCTGCTCGCCAGTGCTCTTGTGGATGGCACGAAGGGCCTGCACCAGTTGATCACGCTTCTGGAAAATCTCTTTACGGCCACGCTGGGTATCAGTTGCAGTCATGTTCAGTCTCCTGTGTGTGTTTGTGTATTCAATTTAGCGGAAGTTGATGGCAGTGTCAAGCCATTTCAGGCATTTTGTTGAGCACGTAGGGCCGGTCCCACTTGCCCACATTGATGTCCAGATAGTAGGCTGTGTCAAAGTAGTCGATCTGAGCGTCACTGTTATTGTACCACAGGTTGCCTTTCATTGCAGCAATCAGCTCTTCAAAGAACTCGCCTACACGCGGGTCAACGCTGTGCTCTGTGCCTGCATAGTAAGGGTTCACTTGGTAGTAGTCAGTCACAGGGTAAGCACGTTGTCCTGTGCGCTCTGCATACCGCTGGTTCCAAGCGTTGGCATCACCAATCAAGTCCAATGCGCCACTGCGCAGGTTGACCACCAAGCTGCTGTGATTGCGAACTGCAATAGTGCCTTTGACATCGTACTTCTTAAGCACTGCACGGATTTCTGGTGCCAATGCTGCTTTGGTCTCTTTGCTTACATATGCCATTGTGTCGTTCCCTCTTGCTGTGTTAGCTTGTGCAATTACTTTAGCAAATGCACAAGCTGCTGTCAACCAATTAAATGCAGTATGTCTCGGGCTGAGTGAAACCATTTGCAGTTGCATACTTGGCAAGGTCTGCGGCAGCACCATTGAGCAAACGAGCTTTGGCGCGAACCATCGCAGGTGCAAGTTCGCCGTCGCAACACAGATTTTCTGGAGACAGCTCGCTGTCGATGATTTCCGTGAGTTCGTTCACATCCTTTTGCGAAAGCGGAAACGTAATCGGAGTGTCGCCGAAAATACCGCGCCAGTTGTTGCGATCATCCACGAACTTCTTAAGCGTTTTCATTGTGTTATCCTCTTGCTGTGTTGTCCTACTCCAACACGATAGCTGAAGCAGGCACTGGTGTCAATCAGTTATTTTACGGAAATGCCGCCCGCATGGCCAGCTCGTGCGCAATGTCTTGATCATCGCGCGGATCATCTTGCACCACGGCATCATAGGCCATGTCGCGGTAATCCCAATCAGGGTGGTAACGCTGGGCAAGTGTTGCAATAGTGTCGATGCGGTTGCGTTGTTCTGGCGTCATCAGCTTCTCCTTTGCTACATGTATCTTATAGCTGTTTGATACAAGTATTGCAAGCCAGATCAGAACCAGACCACACAAAAAAGGTTGCACGTTATAGTTGTGCTGGCACACTTACTAGTTGCAACAGAAAGATTTGGGGGCGGCTCGGCACCGCCCCTTGAAGTTCCCCAACCATTAAGGAGGACAGTTTCAACTCTTGTCCAGGAGTATTCTTAAGCCGACCAGTAAGTCTCGCTTGCAGGAGAGCAGCAGAGCGGTGTGTTCACGCTCTCGGTGTAGGTGTTGCCGCTCATCATGTTCACACGCTCCACCTGCCGCTCGATGTTCTTGTAGTAGTGGTCCAGCTCTGCAATCGCCATTGTGAACTGTGGTGCTTCTGGTTCATTGCCCAGCAGCCCGCGTGTCTTTGCCCATGCCTTGTTGAACCGCGTCAGCGCCGCTTTGGCTGCACTCAGTGTCTTATAGGTCTTGTCACGCAGTTGCGCTGGAATAGCTGTGGTGTCTTTGCGGTAAATCACGTAGCTCATCTTGTGTCCCTCTTTGTTACTGTGTCACCTTTATAGCATCAGGCCTGCCAGGCGTCAACCAGTTTATTGCGATTCCAGGAAACTTTCTTCCTCGTCAAGATCATAAACTTGATCAACCTGCGTGTCATACAGCGCATCAGCCCAATCCATGTCGTCCAATTCCCACATTTTCTCTTCAGCTTCTTCCTGGCTCTCAGCTTCGATGTCAAAGCTGTGATAGCAAATTGCCACTACGCGAAAAGTATTAGCCATTGTCAAACCTCCGTAAAGACGTCAGTGATTTCAGTTTCCAGTTCAGTGCCTTGTCACCTTTATAGCATCAGGCTTGCCAGGCGTCAACCATTTTATATCCAGCGGCCACCGTTTCTTCAAGCTGCTGGACAGCATCAGCCAGACTGTCAGCGCGAGTGCTGAGATAAAACTCTCCAGCTGGGCAAAGCAGGATGTGGTTGTCAGGGTCCACAATGGTTGCAACCCAAGCATCCCCGTCGTAGCTGACCTCCACACGTCCGCCAATGCCAGTCTCGTCGTAAAGCGTCTCAAACAGTTGTTGGATCTTCTGCATCATCATCTCCTGTGTGTTCCTGTTCCAACGTTCTAGCTGGAACAGGCAGTGTTGTCAAGTGTTATTTTTTGACACTGACACTGGTTTTGCCAAATGCCGTGGTGAGCACCAGCGCGGCCAACCAGTTCCAGAAGGTGTAGGCAATGCTCAAGCCAAACAGGGTGTTCACTGCCCAGATGATCACCCAGGGCCAGAAGATGATCAGCAGGATAATTCCGATAACAAACCAAGTAAGTGCAAAATTTTTCATGGTGTTCTCCAGTTGTGTGTGTTGGTTATAGCATCAACATCAAACGATGTCAACACCTTCTGCGTTGGCAAAGTCAGTAAATTCATCTGCCAGCTGGTTGAGTTGATTGTGAAACTCGTAGCAGGCTGTGGAGTGTTCATCGCCCATCAGCTCTTGTTGCAGTGCATCTGCCTGCTCCAACAAGTCAATCAGTTGCTGCCATTTTTCCGAACGTTCCATTTACTGCTCCCGGGTTGTGGGCATGTTTCCTGCCCAGTGGCTACAATCATCGCATGGTGCGTCTTGCATGGTGCTCTCCGCGTTGTGTGTATCAGTGTTATAGCAGGTGGCACTGCCAGTGTCAACAGTTAATCACACATTCCTGTCGCAGCCGCAGCCAAGCCACCGTTGCCCAGCAAGAACGTCTTAGCGCCACACTTGCTGAAGGTGTATCCGAACGCACCAATGCCCAGCACCAGTGCAATCACCATCCACATTCCAAAAATCCATCTGGGCATCATGCCTCTCCCTTACAGTGTTTGACCTTGCGGGTGTATTTGGTGCGGTCCCTGACCACACGCACTCGCAGCGCCCCAGTGCTGCGAAGATGCCCATGTTCGCTGTTACGGCGAGTGATATCAGCATCGTTAATTTTGATCTTGAACGCTTTCATGTCAGTTCCTCCGTTGCTAGTTCCAACACAATAGCTGGAACTAGCAGGAGTGTCAACAGTTATTTTACACGAATAACCACGCCCGTGTTGGTTGTTTTGATCTCACAGCCCAGCGCCAGCAACGGATTGCGATACACGCGATCCTTCTCGGAGAAGCTCACACGGGGGAAGTCAGGGTGTGCCACCTTGACAACACTGAACGGCTTGTTACGGTTCAGTCGATGGTTGACATACACGCCCTGCTTGGATTTGAAAAAGCTGTTGACAATTGCTTTGACAGCGTCCACTCGTGCCATGTGAGCAGCGTCAAAAAAGTCAGGGCGAGCGTCCAGTGCGTCGTCGCTGCGCTCACGGGCGTTAAGGAATGCGCCAAGTGGGTTGGCGCTCTCTTGCGTGTCCAGGTGTTGATCTTGTTGCATCAGTGTCTCCTTTGTTTCTATATAACAGTTATAGCAAACCGCACAACCAGTGTCAACAGTTAAAAGAAAGTTTTTTGCTTGCACCAACCAGATGCTGATGCAAGCGTTGATGTCAATTGGTTACGCTGAGCACCTGGTCCAGGTAGCACCAACGGTTGCGATCGAACGGGTCAGTGCTGTCAGTCTCATAGTCAATGCCAGGACGACCGTTCTTGACATCATCCAACACATCCGTTACCACGCCATCTGTGATCTCACCAGTCCACTGCCGCACACTAACCTTGCTGCCAATCTTGATGTTCATCTTGTAGTTCCCTCTACTGTGTTTCCGTATCAGTGTTATAGCAGGAGTTGGTGTGTGGTGCAAGCATTATTTTCACTTGCACCACCTTTTTTATGCGGGCTGGTTGTCAGCTTCCTCGGCCAGCTCTTCTTCCATCTGCGTGACCTCATCCATCATGCCCATCATGTCAGACATCAGGTTATACATTTCCTGGAACGCACGTTGCTCGTCATC
>Ga0213868_10000192_pt1 | contig 56128 bp, 91 predicted proteins | sample PICome_9_FD_160087 | JGI IMG/M metagenome (GOLD analysis project Ga0213868, IMG submission 160087) | Coastal seawater microbial communities near Pivers Island, North Carolina, United States - PICO127 | ecosystem: Environmental > Aquatic > Marine > Coastal | place: USA: North Carolina... | reverse complement strand
GAGTTCGCCACTAGCCTCCGATATCAAAAGGCTACATAAAAAGGCTACTGTTAACAAGGCACAACGATGTGCTAAAGACGCAGTTAAGATAAATTATGTCACTAGCTACCATTGGGACGACCCAGTTAGAAAAACAGAATTTAGAAGCACATGTTGACCTGTGTGCTGAGAGGTATCGTGTCTTGGAAGAGAAAGTCAACAATATTGATAACAGGCTTAATAATATTGAAAAAAGTGTGACCTCAATGAGAGAAGAAGGCATACGTGAATTTTCTAAGATGCGTGAAGAAATGATTAAAGCTAATGCTACAACAAATAAAATAATGATGGGAACTGGCGGTACAGTTCTTGCAGGTCTACTAACTCTAGTAGCAACATTATTAATGTCATAAAAATCTAATAAATAACTATATGAACTTAAATGAACTCACATCAGAAGAACCTGTTGTTGAAGCACAGCTAGTCTGGGCTCGCAAAGGTAAAAAAGTAGTACGTAAATTTCGTTGTACAGTTGGACAACGAAAGGGTAGAGTTGTAAGTGATCCGAGTCAATGCGCTAAACCAATTGACTTGAAAAAACGTATAACTCTTAGAAAGACTAAAGCTCGTATGGGTTCAAGACTTGCAAGAAAAGCTAAAATGACTAAGAGAATGAATCCAGCAAGTAAAGCAGTGCAAAGATTGAATAAGGTTGGCAAGAGATGAAAATATTTGAAGTAATCAGCGAAGACAAAAAAACATGGTACAAAGACGGTGTTGAAATGTGCAGCAAAGATTGCTGCGGTCAACCTGTTACTGAATGTACATGTGGTCCAGACTGCAAACATTGTGATTGTTACAAGCTAAATGAAAGATATGGATTAAGAACTGGTGGGCCAGCGTTCCGTCAAGCGGGAGCAAATCAAGCCAATCAAATGACTCGTGCAAATAATCAAGCACAAAACATGGGTCGTGAACTTGAAATTAAAACAACTCATGCCCAACGTAAATTAAACCGTATGCGTAAAGCACCAACTGGTGTTCCTGCACGTTTATTACAACCACAATTACCCGGATCACCGGAACCGGAGCAAACACAATGAGAGCATTAATTACTAAAGGTGGAATTGCTACATGGATTAACATTCGTGAAAGTGATTTTTTAGATCAAAAATTTAATGAGGACATTGTACTAGAAAAAAAAGAGTTGTCTGAGCGTGAAGCATATATTGCACAAAACTTAGTGACACGTGGAGTATTAGATAAAACAGTTAACAACGGTGAAGCTGGTTATAAACTTAACATTAATAAATTTGGTAAATCATCATGAAACGTAATCTTAAAGACATTTTAGCTGAACAAGTTGAAGAAACTACCGTCGCTTTGACTACGGCTGCTGAGTCAGATGGCGAATTAAAAATGGCAATGCAACAAACTGTAACTGAAAATAGTTTAACAGTTGGAAACTATCGTATTGATATTATCACAGAAGAATTTGCAGGTAGAACAAAAAACTTCTATAACATTGTAGAAGGCAAAAAAATAATACACAGTGACTTGGCGTTATTTGAAACAGCAATGGGCATTGTAAAAAGATATATTACTAACGTATCTGGATCAAAAGTAACAGAATTAGAAAAATTAGATATAGAGTATAGTAATGCACTATATGAAACTTGGGCTCATCAGTCTAGAGCAAAACGTGGCGGTGTTAATGAATCTGTTGCTCTTGCAAAAGCTAGTAGAGCAAAACAAAAAGTACAAGAAGTTAAAAAGAGAATTTTATCATGTCTGTAACAGATATGCATAAATATAATAAACACGGGGAATTATAACATGTATTTAAACGATTTAAACTCAGCTGCCCATAACGTAGAAAAAATTAACAAAGTTTTGGCTAACACATTTGGCCATAACGTTAATATTGCGGAAATGAGTAGTGATGCATTAGGACGTATGCTAACGGCCACTAATGCAAAAATAACAGCAATTAAAGAAAGCAACAGTGCATATTGGGAAAACCCAACATTCAACAAGTTAAATTTAATTTCACATACATTACGTACATATATTAACGAAGTTGCACCAGTACGCAGTGATAACAAAAAAATGAAAGCTAAAGTTAAAGAGTCAGCAGAACTAGAGCAAGCAGAAGTAATGCTAGCCGCACAAGAGTTAGTTGACGAGCTACAAAAAATGGTTGAGAACTTAGCAGAAATGCAAGTACAAAAACTAATGCCAATTGTAGATGCAATGAAAGAGCAAATGGGTTTTGAACAAGCTGAAGCATATAATGCTAGTGCAGAAGCAGCACTTGGTAGTTTACTAGACCAAGCTAAAGCAGCAAAAGGTGAACTAGAAAATGCAACACTAACAGCTCGTGGTGAAGCGCCAGCAGCACCTATGCCAACAGACATGGGCATGGAACCAGACGTAATGGATGAACCAGACATTGAAGACGAGTTTGGTGGAGATGATGCCGCAGCAGGCGATGCCAATGCATTAGGTCGTGAAATGAAAGAAAACCTAGACGTAATGGAAGAACAAGCACTAAAAGAAAAAAAGTTTTGGGAAGCTAAAGACCGTGTGTTCCAGATGCTAGAGGCAGGCAAAATTACTAATGAACAATTTTTATCATTAATGGATGAAATTAAAGTAGCAAAGTAATGTTGATAAACGAAGTTATATCAGAAGGCCAAGACTTTGTATTAAACGGCATTGAGGAAATCATTGTACGTGCAAAAGCTCGTGGCATGACTAAAATAAAAACACCTGCTATCAAAGCAAAACTTGATGCGGGTGGTTATTTTATTGATATGAAAAGTTTAGTACGCATGCTTAATAGTATTGACGCAGTTGGTGCAGCTAACAAAGAAGTAACATCATTGGATACAGCATTACCCCCGGATGCTGACCCAAGAGATGACACTGTGGGTAAAATGGCATCAAAGCAATTGGCAAAGAAAGATAAGAAGTTATGAGTTATAACATCAGTGCACAGCAAGCAAAAACAATTGCAAGAGCAGAACCGATAATTTTAGACGAAACATACGCTATTATGAAACAAATAGTAGTAGATGCCAATGCTGGTGGTTATCAGACAATAGTTACTGACGGAACTACCATGACAGAGAGTACACCAACAATAACAATTACTGGTACTACAATTAATCCAACTATTACAGGTACACCAACATTAATCATTGCTGGCAGTACTATTACATTAGGCACAACTGGTTTAAACTTAAACAGTATTATTGCTGACATTAACGATGCTAGTGTATCAGGCTTAGTTGCTAGTAAAAATAGCAGTAATCAATTGGTGTTAACATATACTGCACCCGCTGCAACCACATGGTCAGTTACTGTTGGTGCGGGTACTGTTAATACTGATGTAGGCTTAACAGCTCAAACACACACAGCTACCAATCCAGATAGTGTCACATACTTTCAAGTATGGAGTGGCACTGTAAGTGACAGAGGCAAGCAAGATCAAATGAAACAAGTTATTGATTACTTTGAAAACTTGGGATACACGATTGAACGCCTAACTACAACCGCTACAAATAAAACGTTCGGTTGGCGTGTTAGTTATTGACATTGTAGTTCATTAGTGCTATAGTCACTATATGATAAATTTAACTACACCTTACCCCTATAAAGAATTTAAAAGAAAGAGCGTCAATGGAAAACGTTTATACGAAAATCCGTATGGCGATCCAGTACCTAGTGTCACAACTATTCTGGACAAAACAAAGCCATGGGAGAAGCGTCAAGCACTCAACAACTGGAAAAAACGGGTGGGCGAAGAAAATGCTCAAAGAATAACAACCGAAGCCGCTGGCGTAGGTACTGTTATGCATGAAATGTTAGAAGCCTGGAGCCTCAATGAGGAATATACAGGCAAAACACTACTGCAAGCCAAAATGATGGCTGAAACAGTTATCAAAAACATTGAATCTGATGTAAGTGAAGTGTGGGGCAGTGAAGTTAACTTGTGTTACCCTGGCCTATATGCGGGTACTACTGATTTGGTTGGCATATACAAAGGCCGTCCTACAATTATGGACTTTAAACAAACTAACCGGCCCAAGAAACGTGAATGGATCGACGATTACTTCCTTCAAGCGGCTGCATATGGTATGGCACACAATGAAATGTTTGAAACTAAAATTGAACACGCCGCTATCTTTATGTGTAGTAGAGATTGTGAATGGCAACTATGGGAAGTAGGCCCAGAAGAGTTTAAAGAATGGGAAGAAAAGTGGGCACAACGAGTTGCTGAGTTTTATAACCTGTCATAAATACATTATAGAGGAAAGAACCCATGGCAGACACACGAATTAGCAAAATTAAAGTAAGGCAAGGCAACTTTGCAGATTTGCCTATGCTTGATCCTGGAGAAGTAGGATACGCAACAGACGATCAACGTTTGTTTATTGGAAACACAACTGTTAACGTAGGCACAGGTAATGGTATACTAACTGCGTTTGTTGTTCCAAATACAATTCCGTATCCAAACGGTGTACTAGCAGTATTTGATGGTGGTACGCAAGTAAATCCTGCAGACTACAGTATATCGGGAACTACCTTAACATTTGCAACTGCACCAACTGGTGCGGTTACTGTAAACTTTAATAGTGAAATCAGTATTGAACGCCATGAAACATATCCAAGTAGTATTGAGTTACCAGCAAACGGCAACAATGCCGCAACTGGCTTTAGTGTAGACACTGCACTATACAATATCGCAATTATCGATTATACACTAGAAAGTACAAATGGTGTACGTGTTGGTCAGATTAGAATGGCAACAGATACTAGTGCTTCAACAAGTGCAATTGATGATAACTATACCGAAACCGCAGCAGTAGATATAACCTTTAGTGCAGATATTAGCGTAGCAAATACACTACGTTTAATGTATACTGATGGTGCTAATGCTATAACGAAATTTAAATATACATATCAACTTTGGAACAGCAATTAAACCATAGAGCCTGGTACGAGTCGCCCAGTAAGCGTTTAAGCATGTGGCGTGACTTTCGCAATGGCTTGGATAAAACAAATACACTAGATGTATGTAACACTGTAGTACAGTGGTGGAGAAGTGCACCACTTGTTAATATAGCCATTGATCCGGTAACTCCAGATCAGTGGCCAACACCATGGGAAATGTTACATCAAGGAGACTTTTGTGATAACAGTTTAGCATTAGGTATGGCATACACTATCTATTATGCCAATCCAGACATTAAAAATGAACTACTATATGTAACATGCATTGGTAAAAGTTTTCAGAGACTTTGCACGTTGATTGATAATAAACACTTGCTTAACTTTGATCACGGATGTATAAGTACATTACCCGATGATAAAACATGTTTTGTAAATTACAGAACAGATATTAAAAGCATAATAAAATAATAATAAAAAACCGAACTAGGAAGATTCGGTAACGAATTGGTATACACTATAAGGACGTAGACATAATGAGCAACATTCAAGTAACAAAAAGAGATGGAAGTAAAGAGGAAATAAACCTCGAAAAACTGCACAAGGTAGTATTTTATGCATGTGAAGGCATTAATGGCGTTAGCCCTAGTCAAGTTGAAATGAAAAGTAATTTACATTTTTACAATGGCATTACTACTGATGACATCCAAGAAACACTTATTAAAAGTGCTTCAGAGTTAATTGAAGAAGATGCTCCTAATTACCAATGGGTTGCTGGCAGATTAATTGTATACCATCTGCGCAAGCAAGTTTATGATAGTTTTGAGCCTTGGCACATCCTAAAACTAATTACCCGTAATGTAGATGAAGGATGGTATGATCCAGCGTTGCTCAATGATTATACTGAACAAGAGTGGGATGAACTTAACGATTATATTAAACACGATCGTGATCAAGACTTTACATATGCCGCCATGGAACAATGGCGTGGAAAATATCTTGTACAAAACCGTGTTACAGGACAAAAACTAGAAACACCGCAAATGGCGTACATGCTTATTGCAGCAACATTATTTGCAAGCTATGATAAAGAAACAAGATTAAGATGGGTTAAAGATTATTACGATGCAATTAGTAACTTTGATATTAGTTTACCTACTCCTGTTATGGCTGGCGTTCGTACTCCACAACGTCAATTCAGTTCGTGCGTTCTTATTGAGACTGGTGATAGCCTTGATAGTATTAATGCTACTACTAGCAGTATTGTCAAATACGTATCACAAAAAGCAGGCATTGGTATCGGAGCAGGAAGTATACGAGCTCTCGGATCCCCTATACGTCGAGGTGACGCCTATCACACCGGAGTAGTACCGTTTTATAAGATGTTCCAATCGGCAACACGTTCGTGTTCACAAGGCGGTGTACGTAATGGTGCGGCAACACTGTACTATCCTATCTGGCACTTGGAAGTTGAGGATTTGTTAGTACTTAAAAATAACAAAGGTGTAGAAGATAACCGTGTGCGTCACATGGATTATGGTGTGCAGTTTAACAAATTGATGTATGAGCGCCTTATCCAGGGTGGCGATATTACACTGTTCTCACCTAGTGATGTGCCAGGACTATACGAAGCGTTCTTTGCTGACCAAGACGAGTTTAAACGTCTATACGAAACAGCAGAGCGTAATACACGACTACGTAAAAAGACAGTCAAGGCAATTGAATTGTTTAGTCACTTTATGGGAGAGCGGAAAGACACTGGGCGCATTTACTTACAGAATGTAGACCACAGTAATGAGCATGGTAGCTTTAAGCCACAGCATGCACCTATTAGACAAAGTAACTTGTGTTGTGAGATTAACTTACCAACAAAACCACTGAACGACTTTAATGATCCAGATGGCGAAATTGCATTATGCACACTGAGTGCTGTTAATTGGGGTAATGTACGTAAGCCAAGTGACTTTATTCGTATTGGTAAACTAGCAGTACGTGGACTTGATGCTCTACTCAGTTATCAGAACTATCCAGTAATTGCAGCAGAAATGGCAACCATGGGCAGACGTCCATTAGGTGTTGGTATTATTAACTTAGCATACTGGATGGCACGTAACAATATGACATACAGTCAACCCAACTTGGCGTTAATTGATGAGTATGCGGAAGCCTGGAGTTACAGTTTAATTCAAGCAAGTGCTGATTTAGCCGCAGAGCAAGGTGCATGTTTATGGAATGAACAAACAAAATATAGTGACGGTATTTTACCTATTGATACATACAAACGTGATGTAGATGAATTAGTAGCACCCCAAGAGCGTATGCCATGGAATGAACTACGTCAACAATTACGTGAAACAGGTATTCGTAATAGTACACTAATGGCTCTTATGCCTGCTGAAACATCAGCACAAATTAGTAATGCTACAAACGGCATTGAGCCTCCACGTAGTTTGGTGAGTGTTAAGCAAAGTAAACATGGTGTTCTAAAACAAGTTGTGCCTGGCATTCACCATCTTAAAAACAAGTATGAACTATTATGGGATCAAGAATCACCAGAAGGTTACTTACAAATCATGGCTGTGCTACAAAAGTATATTGACCAAGGCATTAGTGTAAACACAAGTTACAATCCACAACACTTCCCAGATGAAAAGATTCCAATGAGTAGTATGCTGCAACATTTAATGATGTTCTACAAATATGGCGGCAAACAATTGTATTATTTTAACACATTTGATGGTGCTGGTGAAATAGATATTGACAAAATGGAACAAACCACTATAGTGGAAGATAATATAACAATTGAAGACGATGCATGCGAAAGCTGTGTAATATAAAGAGAGACAGAGATGAGTGTATTTAATACAGAAAATAAAGGTAGTCAAGTAAACAACTTGGCGTTTCTTGACCCCTCAGGGGGAGTAACAATTCAACGTTATGATACAATGAAGTATCCTAGCTTTGATAAGTTTACAGACAAACAATTAGGATTCTTTTGGCGTCCAGAAGAAGTTGATACATATCGTGACGGTAAAGACTTTAAACTATTAACGGATCATGAACAGCATATTTTTACAAGTAATCTTAAAAGACAAATCTTGTTGGATAGTGTTCAAGGACGTGGTCCAGTAGAATCATTTGGTAGCATTGTAAGTTTACCAGAATTAGAAAACTGGATTATTACTTGGACATTTAGTGAAACAATTCACAGTCGTAGTTACACACATATTATTCGTAACGTATATAATGATCCAAGTGTCATTTTTGACGAGCTAATGGAAATTCCAGAAATATTGGAATGCGCAGGTGACATTTCCAAGTACTATGACGATTTAATTGAAGGTGCTGGGTACTACAATCTACTAGGCGAAGGAATACATACAGTTAACGGCAAAAAAGTTAAAGTTGACATGTATGAACTTAAAAAGAAACTATGGTTGGCACTGATGAGTGTTAATATTCTTGAAGGTGTTCGCTTTTATGTGAGCTTTGCATGTAGTTGGGCATTTGCTGAACTTAAAAAGATGGAAGGCAATGCTAAGATTATCAAGTTTATTGCACGTGACGAAAACCTACACTTGGGGTCAACACAGCTACTACTTAAAACATTGAAAAAAGATGATCCAGTGTTTGAGCAGATTGCAAGAGAAACTGAAGAAGAAAGCATCAAGATGTTTACAGATGCAGTTGAACAAGAAAAGGCCTGGGCAGACTATTTGTTTAAGGACGGTAGTATGCTTGGACTAAACAAGGAACTACTAAGTCAGTATATTGAACATATTGCAATGAAGCGTATGAACAATGTAGGACTTCCTAAAATTTATAATCAAACTAGTAACCCATTGCCTTGGACAAAGAAATGGATTGCAGGAGGCGATGTACAAGTTGCACCGCAAGAAACAGAGATTACTAGTTATATTAACGGTGGTACAAAACAAGATGTGAACGAAAACACATTCAAAGGATTTAGTTTATGATCACAGTATACAGTAAAAATTTATGTGGCTATTGCGATATGGCTAAGGATTACCTCAAAAAGAACGGGTTTGAGTTTGAGGAAATTAATGTAGATTCAAACCCAGAAGCACGTGAGTTTCTAATTAGCGAAGGTCACAGAACAATGCCACAGATTTATCATGATGGCAAACTATTAGTAGAAGGCGGAGGTATGGCGTTAATAAGACTACAACCCAATACTGTACGTGAACTTATTGGAGAAGTAAAACTAGATGTTAGTAATTTCAAACTTTAAAAAAGGCGATGTAATGACTATCAAATGCAGTACTGGCGAAGAAGTCGTTGCTAGATTTGATGCAGATACAGGAAGCGAATTAAAAGTAGTAAAACCAACTGTACTTACAATTAATCCACAAGACGGCAAAGCAATGCTTATTCCTTGGCTTATGAGTATTGATACAACAAATAGTGATCCTGTTATTATTGGTAAAGGCCAGATTGTAGCAGTCACTAAAACACAAAAGAAACTTGCAGATGGCTATATGCAATCTACAACAGGAATTGCAACTGCTACAGAAAGCAGTCTGCTTATCTAATAAATACGTGTATGAACTTTGTACACAGGAATAATGACAAGAGACTATGTGGAGCATCAACTAGAGCCACAGTTAATAATGTCAGAGTAAATAATCAATTTATTAGCACAGAGGGCGACCCCAATACTCATGGTGGTGGCTCTCTTCGTGCCACTGCAACCAGTGGAAGAACTCGTGCTGGCGGAAAACCTATCATTATCCTAAATGATCCTGCTCAACGTGATAGCTATTGTGGCAGACCAGGTTATGGTCCTGAACATTGTGGTCCATCAGCAACTAGTGCAAGCGGCGATGTAAGAGCCGGAGGTTAATATGGTAGATTACACAGATTTTAAAAGTGGCTTACAAAATGCCAACGAGTACTTAGACACTCGACATCATTTAAGTGGAACATCTGCACTAGGTAATAGTAATCTACGAGCAGTTGCACAAGCTGAATATAGTTTTACACTTCGTGAACTACTATGTGGTGTACTAGGTGGTAATGGTATAAAACTACCAAACATTCAAATTTGTTTAAGTGCTAATATTAATGCGCTATTGCAAATACCTGCATTACAAGGTGAACTTTATGATGCACTAACGCAACTTGAAGGTGCAATGAATGACTTCATGGATCATACTAAATTGGACAGTGTGCTAGGCAGACTTAACGGTGTACTAGCAGAAGCACAAAACGTTGCAAATATGATTAACTTTTGTAGCGCACCAGTTGATCCAATTGCCATCCCAAATATGCTAGAACGTGCTATGGGAAGTTTTCTTGGTGCAGGTAAGCAGTTAATTGATGATATTGGACAAATAGCACCTGGCAATGTATGTGCTTGTATTGGTACAGGTGGATTTAACGGCAACGTATTTAATGGCGGAATACTTGGCACTATTGCAAATAACATTAGTGCTATTAATGCAGGAAATCTTGGACAAAGTGTTATTGATAGTATACGTGGTGATATTTCAAATGTTAGTAATAGTATATCAAATCTAATCAGTTTTGAGAATAATATCAATGGCGCATATGCGTTAGGTGGTAGCCAATTTGCTACACCTGATCCAAACTGTCATACTGGTATTGGTGTTATGCACAATCCACAAAACGGTAGTATTGCTGCTAATGCAAGACTTGCAAGTAGTATGAAAGGGTTATATGATAGACTTGCTGGATATCCAGTAACATATAGACCAGGAACAGTGTTAGGTGGATCAACTGGATCTACACCAATCAGTGCAAGCAACTTAACACCAGAAGAATCTACACCAATTGAATATGAAAATATTTTTAAATTATTATTTGATGATGAGTTTATTGCATTATTAGATGCTGCGGATGATCCACAAAGTAATGTGGATAACCAGATACCAGTATATGATTATTGCGGTACAATTATTGGTTACACTACAAATGCAGTACAAAAAGAAGGTGAGAAAAGTTTAGGAAGTGATCCAACAGTACCGGATAGCCCTGGTTATTTGGCTGGTGGGTTAAACACAAGTGACGGCAACAATGCAACTAATACAGAAACAGTTTCAGAAGGTACTATTACTGTAAATCAAGGCGGCGGTGCTAATGTCTATTTGGTTGCTAGTGAAGAAGCACAACTAGCACTACAAACAAATACTCATGATTTAGTAGTAAGAACTGACATTTTAACTATATTTGCAAGACTAGATACTGCCGTATATAACTTTGGCACAATGTCAGACTATCAGCAAAGTAGTGTAACCTTTACTGCATTTGGTAAAAACGTTAATGAACTAACTGGCGCAGGATTTGTTGCTAAAGATGGAACTGTTGCTGTTGCAAGATTAATTACAGGAGTTAATAATCAAATAACTGTTATTAATGGCAACGGTGCAGGAGGTAATCCTGTAATTGGATTAGCTGATAACCCAGTTGTACCAGGACAGGGATCAATTACTATTCCAGTTGGCAACAATAGTCAAAGATCATCGCCACCCAATAGCGGAATGTTACGCTATAATAATGGAACAAATGAAGTAGAAGCATATTATGTTGATACAAATAGTTGGAGAGATTTGGCAACTATCGATGACGTCAATGCACAAAGCAACATTTTTGTTAATATCGGTACTGGTGCAGAAGTTTACAAACAAAAAAATACCAGCAACGAACAAGAATTTAGAAAAGTTAATGTTACTGGTGCCCTTAACATTGTACAAAATGCAAACGATATTACTATTAGTGATACACTAACTGCTAGTAATTTAGGCACTGGCGTAGAACTATTTAAATCACGAGTAACAAATGACCTACAATTCAGAAAACTAAAATCCTCTAACACCAGTATAACAATTACTGAAGATCCAAATGAAGTTGACTTAACTATACCGGGTGTAGCAAATACAACATTAACAACTACTGACGCAACATCAACACCAGTATTGTTTAACGCAGTACCATTATCACCAAATACTAACAAAAGTTGGTTTTTTAAAATATATGTATTAGCAGGACGTGGAACAACAAAACGTGCATGGCAACTTCAGGGTGTAGTACAAGATAACGCTAATATTGATAGTTTTGTTGGCGCAGTTGGCCGTATAGATTATCAGCGTAATACTGGAGAAGCATCAGTAAATCCTTGGAGTGCAGGCAGTGCATATGCCACTGCAACACAAGTAGAACACGATATGATTATCTACGAATCAAACACTAATATTAGTGGAGGTAGCACAAGTAGCTATACAAGTCCAGATACTAACAGTGATTGGACTGTAGTAGATGCTGGCTGGAATGCCAGTGTAACAATTATCAGTAATCAGATGTCAATAAGAGTACGTGGCGACACAAGCACTGTAAACTGGAGTGTTAAACTTGAATACGTTGAATTATAAATAATATTGAAGAAAATACTTGACAAGTAAGTCGTTTTGCCGTATATTATGAAAGTAATAGGTTATGGTAAGACGTCATGGCATAAAGAACTGTAACTTAACCTTAGGCAAATGAAAGGCAAATTTAAAATGAGATCTAAAGACACTGGCAACGGGCGCAAAATTATGGCAAAAGTCGAAGTCCCCTTAGGGGTGGAAGACATAACATTATATGCATTACGATATCTTGATGAAATTGGCGATAACGATCCAAGAGAAACAATATTATCTAGCAATAAACGAGAAATATTTGGCTTCGCAAAACGGGCATTGTTTTTGCATGGAGCAAATGAACCAAAAAATTATGTAACACAAAAACTTAACGGACATGTAAAAACTATTCGTAAAATTGTAGAATACAAATTTCCAGAGTGCGACTAATGAGTAATGTAATAGACTTCAATCTTGAGAGAGCAGTTCGTAAAAGCGGATTGCATCGAGCAGTATGTAAAGAAATGATTGAAGACGGATTTGATCCAATGGATCCGGATGATATTCAATATCATGGTGATTGGTTTAGTATTGACGCAACATTAGAAATGACAGATAGTTGGACAGAAGAAGCATTAGACAGACTCTGGGCTGATATTAAAGCACTGGACATTGAAGAATAAATATCCAAAAACGAAGTGGAAACTTAACGTGAGCGATACACTAGTGCTAAATGCGGACGCACAGCCCGTTAGCTTCTTGCCATTAAGTGTGGTACAATGGAAAGAAGCAGTAATGTATATGTACCACGATAAATGCACAGTACTCGACTGGTATGACGATTGGATTGTTCGATCTCCCAGTTGGGAAACAAAAGTGCCAGCAGTTATTATGCTAAAAGACTTTATGCATAAAACACGTAAGCCACGATTCAGCAAAAGCAATTTATATTTACGAGATTTATATCAATGTGGATACTGTGGTGAAAGACATCTGAAAAGTGAACTTACTACAGACCACGTTCAGCCTTTAAGTAAAGGCGGAACAACTGGATGGACTAATTGTATTACAGCCTGCAAGCCATGCAACTGGCGTAAGAGTGATAAGACTGGACCAGAGTGGCGTCCACGTTACAAACCATATGCTCCTGGATATTATGAATTAGTACGCAAGCGCAAGCAACTTGATTTTACCATACGGCATCCTAGCTGGTATCAATGGCTTGATTTAGAAAAAAAATTATAACTCCTTGATTTTCAACAATATCTTTGTTCTGTTTTTTGTTGACTACCAATACGTCTTACTTTATAGTGATGGTATAAGTTAAGGAGAACACAATGCATACCAAACAAAATTATGAATTTGTACATGAAGCAACTGCAATTGAGTTTGCAGAACAGCAACGTGTTCCCAATGATCCAAGTGCAGATGTTTATGTAAGCGGTCCATTTCTAGTAGATGAAAAAGAAACATTTAAAGATATGCAATGGGTTACGCCACGTGAACCTTATTGGTCAGTAACAGTAGAAATATACAAATAATTGCCTTTTCTGGCTTGACAACCAAGACGTTTTACTTCATAATAGTAGTGTAACAAGGAGTTATAATATGAAATATACAGTTTATCAAATCAACTACACAAATGATGAAATCGAAGGTATCAATTCAGGTATGAAAAGCATGAAGCGTGATATCAAGTCAGATATGGCTTTTGATTTTCGAGGTGAGAAGATTGTAGACCTTGCTGAAAAGGCTCTGTATGAAAATCTTTACAATGCAGTTTCATACATTGAAGCTGATAGCTTGAACGAAGTTTTCCAAGTCGGCAACATTGGTCCTGAGTCTCAGATTACTCGTCTTGATCGTATGGCTTCTGTATCAGTTGGTGATCTTATCGAAGACGAAGATGGTAACCGTCATGTTGTAGCAAACTTTGGATTTAAAGAGGTAGCATAAAATGGATCTTGAATCTGAATTGCCCATTGATGTTTTAAATAAAGTAAGTTCTGAAAATGACGAAGTACATGGTGGTCCTTATGATAGAGGTGGTGCTGACTCGTATTACCGTAGAGGATATGATCCGCATTATTGGCCACAAGGAACAGGTACAGGGCAGCGTGTCGAAATGAAAGATATGACCCCTGGTGAAATTGCAGCCTATACTCGAGGCTATAATGATAATGAAAATGATGGTTACCATAAAGAATGGTAATTATCACTTGACAAGTGTAGCTTAAAACGTTATATTACAATTAAGGAGTGTTTAATTATGGCTACATTTGAAATAGAAACCATTGAGTATATTAACAATGGAAACGTTAAAAAACAATTTGAATTGTTTGGTAGTAAGAAAGATGCTATCAATCATATGAAGAAAAAACTAAAAGATCGTCAAGGCCTTTCACAAGTTGGTAAAGTTAAAGACGGCGAAGTTAAACTTCTTGACGATCGTGGAACAATACGTCAAGAAATAAAATTCGGACAGTTAATCTAAACAGTAAAAAACGAGGCAGAAATGAAAAACTTTCTAATTGATACACTGAGCAGTGTGTACAATATCTTTGTGGTGATTGCGGTTGTATTGTTTGCAACCCCTGTGTTTGCAGGACCAACTTTTGCAGGATGGGAAGAACAAGTATTTCCTGAAGAATATTGTATGGCACTTAACATTTACTACGAAGCACGTGGTAGCAGCATGGCAGATCAGATTGCAGTAAGTGATGTTGTACTAAACCGTGTACGTGATTCTCGCTACCCTGACACAGTATGTGATGTAGTTAAGCAAGGTTACCAAGATAAAAATGGCAATATGATTCGTAATCGTTGTCAGTTTAGTTGGTACTGTGATGGAAAAGCAGATGTACCTAAAGACCAAGACGCATGGATTGCTGCACAAACACTTTCTTGGCGTATTATGAAATTTCAAGAGTTTCGTGGACTAACAGAAGGCGCAACTCATTATCATGCACATTATGTGAATCCACGTTGGGCTCGTGATATGACACTTATTGGTAGTATTGGAGTTCATAAGTTCTATCGTTGGGATTAGCATAAATATATGTATGAGAGCAAATGAATTAATAAAACCATTAGAAGAAGGTCCTAACGACCCTCACATTTTTAAAGCAGTATTCATGGCTGGTGGCCCTGGTTCTGGAAAGTCCTATGTGGCTGGAAAGATGCTAGGTGGCACTGGCCTTAAAACTATTAATAGTGATGAAATTTATGAATACTTGATGCATAAGAAAAATATGGATATGGGTGACCCTGCAACTATCGCAAGTCCACAAGGTCAAGAGGTACGTGGTAGAGCTAAAGATCTTACACAAAAAAGACGTGGAAACTACTTAGATGGACGCTTAGGTGTTATAATTGATGGTACAGGCAAAGACGTCGATAAAGTATCAAAAGATTCAGCAGCACTAAAATCATTAGGTTACGATACTATGATGATTATGGTAAACACTAGCCTTGAACAAGCAACAAGATTAAACAAACAAAGAGCTCGCAGAATACCAGATGAAATGGTAAAAAAAATGTGGCATACAGTTCAGCAAAACTTAATGCAATTCCAGCAAGTTTTTGGCGCCGCTAACTTCCATGTTGTAGATAATACAATGGGACAGGAAAATAAAGAACGAGAAGAAAATTTTAGACAAGTATATAGAAATGTACAGAAGTTTTTAAATTCACCGCCACGTGATCGCCGTGCAACAGAATGGTTGGCTGCCCAAAAGCCCAATCAGGATTAATACTATGTACGAGTACAAGTGCTTTACACTGCGTGTTGTGGATGGAAATACTATCGATGCAGAAGTCGATTTAGGATTTAACGTACTAGTACGTCAACGAATAAAACTACATGGTGTTAACTGTCCAGACATTAGAAGCCATGATCAAGATGAAAAAAAACGTGCAAACGATGCTCGTAACCGATTAGCAGAGCTAGTTGGAAAACAGTTTTACTGTACCACTATTATGAATAAACGTGGCAAGGCTGGTAGAACACTTGGACATGTCCACATCCTGGATATGAATGAAAACCGTATCGACGTAAATCAAACACTTATAAGTGAAGGCCTAGCCACACGATACGGAGATTAAAGAAATGTTTTTTGGTATTTTAACGTTATTAGTAGCCCTGACCATCAGTGGCGTTGCAATATATTATAGTGTTGCAGGACTAGTTGCTATTTTTGCAGCCGCCAGTATACCTATTATTATTATGGGTGGCGCACTTGAGATAGGCAAATTAGTAGCCGCAGTGTGGTTGCATCGTTATTGGAGTCGTGCTGCCTGGTGGTTACGCTTATATTTAAGTGTAGCTGTATTGGTACTAATGTTTATTACAAGTATGGGTATCTTTGGCTTTCTATCAAAAGCACATATTGAACAAACTGCCGCAGCCAGTGAACAAGTAGCAACACTAGCAAGGTTTGATGAAGAAATTCTAAGAGAACGAGAAGTTATCGAAAGAGCAGAAGCACGTATTGCTAAGGGCGAAGAAGATGCTAACAAAGAAGATGTTGGTATACAAGAAAAGATAGATAAAGAACAAGAACGTATTGACGGTGCATATACAAGACGTCAACCTAGTATACAAGAACAACTGGACATTATTGAAGCACAGGAACTAGCACTTGATACAAGGGTTGCTGTGTTTGAAGATGAGATTGCTAGTTTAGATACTGAAATTGTTCGACTGAATGGCCTAGTATCTGAATATAGAACTGAACTTGCTAATACCAATGTTGCTAGTGTTGAGGAACAAGTACAACCTTATCGTGATCAAATTATACAACTTGATGATGATTTAGTAAAACTTAATAACCAAGCAGCAGACTATGAAGCACGTATTGCTGAATTACTACCAGACTTGAGTGCTATACCTACACTTAGAGAACAGATTGCTGTTTTAGAAAATCGTATTGCAGAACTAAAGCCAGATTACAGTGCTGTAGACACCTTACAAGAACAAATTAGTGCAGTAGAAGAACAAATAGTATTAGTTACAAACAAATTACAAAGTCGTGAGCGTGATAAAATTAAAGAAGGCCAAGCAGTTATTGGTGTTACTAGTGATGGATTATTTGGTGGTAACACAACAAGAGCATACAACTCGTGGTTAGAAGCTCAACGTGCTCGTATTGCTGAACTACAAGGACAAGAGACAACTCTTAAAGCACAAGCACAAACAGTAGTATCAACTGAGCGTGAACGTTTAAGTGGACTTATTAAAAACTTACAAGATCAATCAAGTGAGATACGTAATACTGCGCAAGCAACTGTTACTGCTGAACGTGAACGTTTAACTGGATTGGTAACCAATATACGTGGTGCACAAACCGAAGCAGTACAAGAACGTAAACAAGGATTGCTAGATACAATTGATCGTATTCGTAGAGATGCAGAAAGTAGTTTACAATCACAGCGTGATAACATACAAGCAAAAATTACTACAGTACTAGATATAGACATTCCTGCTGTTAGAGAACAACGTAAATTAGCACAGGATAGTATTACTGATTTACGCAATTCACCAGACATAAAAATTGAAAATGCGCAAGTGGAAATAGCTAGACTACGTGAACTAGCAGAAGCAGAAATTGCACAGTCTCAGAGTGTTATTGAAAGACTACGTGCTGAAATTCAGATAGGTGAAAATGTAGACCTAGATGAATTAACTGATGCACAGTTAGCCAGAATTAAAACAGCAAACGATAACATTGATCGTATTACAAATGAAAAGTTTGCATTGCAAAGTGAAGCTAGAAAACTAGAAGCAGAAGTAGGACCTGTTAAGTACTTGGCAGAGTTTATATACGAGGATGCAGATCGTACAACACTTGAAGATGCTGTACGTTGGGTAATACTTATTATTATATTTGTGTTTGATCCATTAGCAGTTGCATTATTAATTGGTGCACAGTATATATTTGAATGGCGTAGAGCAGATAGAGGACTACCACCAAGAGTACCTCCCCCACCAATAAAAAAGCCTAAACCTGTAATTGAACCCAAAGAGGAAGAAGTACAGGAAAGCATATTACCAGAGTTACAAGAAGTTGCAGATAAATGGAAGGATACAGCCGCCGCAGCCGCAGGAATAAAAAATCCTGGGCCAATGCATAATACCATTAAGCCAAAACCTGACAACAAAAAGGTTGACAAAGACAAATATGACCCGTATACTGATACAAGACCAACAGAAGAACTAACAAAAGAAGAACGTGATAAACGAGAAGTCATATGGCCAGACGGGTATGATGGCAAATTAGCACCACCAAAACCATTTCAAGAATAAGAGCAAAATTTGGAAAACAATAGCATATACACTATCACAGCACCGGATTTAATGGCAACAGCCACTGGACCTAGCATTTCAGTTTTAAGTACAAGCGATGATTTTTTAAGGGAAATTGAACGATTACATGAAAACTTATTTAAAAGTGTGCCAGTAACTATATACCATTGGCCAAATGACTTAAATAATTTAGCTTGGTTAATTGCTGTGATGCATTTAAGTAATAATATTTTTGTACACATGGACACCGTCAACACAGCTGGATTAGTTTCTAGTTTATTAACTGAATCCAATGTAGTGTACATCAATGAAAACCAATCTAATAGACAAGACATTGTTAAATTGTTTAATACAATGTCAGACGAACATTTTGTGTACCATTCAGCAGATGAGTACATGACATCAATTATGTCAGATATGGCAAATTAACATAGGAGAAATAATGATTACCAATATGATATTTACGGAATGTTATGAGAAAATTTAACAAACCGGAACCACGTACACCTATTAACTCACAAATAAGATTCAATGAGTTAAGAGTGGTTGACGATCAAGGACAATTAGGTGTTATGAATAAAGCACAGGCAATTAATATTGCTGAAAGTCGTGGATTAGATTTAGTAGTAATTACTGAGTCAGCAAAACCACCGGTAGCTAAAATTTTAGATGCTAATAAATACCTCTACGAACAAAAACGGCGTGAAAAAGAACAAGCAAAACGTCAGCGTGAAAGTCGTATTGAGGTTAAAGAGATACAATTTCGTCCTGGAATTGGTGATCATGACTTTGAAACAAAATTAAAAAATATCGATAAGTTTCTTACCAAAGGCAACAAAGTTAAACTCATGGTGCGTTTTAAAGGTCGAGAAAACGCAAATAAACAAATAGGTTTTGAAATACTTGAACGAGTACATGAGTCTTTTACTAATGTTGAATGGGATGCAAAACCTAGCCTAAACGGAAACAGATTGATTGGGATATTGAAAAGAGGTAAGAATGGCTAGAAGACCAGAAAAGGTAAACCAAGGCCTTTATGTAGAAGTACACAACAATGATGTTGGTAGAGCTCTACGTAAATTAAAAAAGATGGTGAACAATGAAGGTATCTTAAAAGATCTTCGTGATAAAGAATACTATGAGAAGCCAAGTCTAAAGCGCAAGAAAGCAAAAGCAGCCGCCCGTAAACGGTGGTTAAAACAACAAGAAAAAAATAACAATAGATAGCTTGACAATCAGTACCAGATGTATTATATTATGAATATAACAAGAAACGGCACTCAATGCGCTCGGACGTAAAGGCGCCATGATAAGACATATACAACTATAGACTACGGGTTGCAGCGTAATAAGCACGTGAAGTGCCACGGTAAGCACTTCAACTAATAAATAAATGTGGATGCCAATTATGGGTCCTCAAATTACATCTTGCTTAAAAGGAGATAAAAGATGAATAGACTAACTACAATCGACTTGAATAAACTCACCCCTCACAGTGTTGGACTAGAAAGAATGTTTAACGACATGTTTAGATATGTTGAACATCCGCAAAACGCTGGATACCCACCATATAATATTGTGCAGGAAGAAGAGCGTTTCCAAATTGAAATGGCACTTGCCGGAGTATCTATGGAAGACGTAGATATTGAAGTCGCAGAAGGTGTTTTAACAGTCACGCATGATCCACAATTAGTGGAACACCCAGACACAGTGCGTTGGGTGCATAAGGGAATAGCACAACGTAAATTTACTCGTAGCTTTACCTTAGCTGATGACGTTATAGTACAAGGTGCAAGAATGGAAAATGGTATGCTTTATATTGAACTAGAGCGTATTATTCCAGAAGAAAAGAAACCACGTAAAATTAAAATTACGCAAGCAGCTTAACACTTGGGGGGCGGTACTGCCGCCCCTCTGATCAACAGGATATTAAATGAGTACACAATTAGCAACAGACGAAGTCTTGGATATTGGCTTTGACCTACCAAGGAAGTATAAAGTCATCCTGTATAATGATGACCACACTCCTGTTGAATTTGTAATACAATTATTAATTAATTTATTTCATAAAAGTAATAGTGAGGCTGAGGCAATCACTGTTTCTGTACATAACGAAGGACAGGGAGTTGCTGGAATTTATCAGTACGAAATTGCTGAACAGAAAGTTTATGAAGCAACTAATATTAGTCGTTCAAACGGCTTCCCGCTTACATTAAAGGTAGAAGAAGAATAATATGAGAATTGAAAATGAAATTTTGTTGGACTACAGTGATGTTCTGATTCGTCCAAAGCGTAGTACTCTTGGGTCACGTAAAGAAGTTGACCTGGAGCGACAGTTTACATTCTGTCATGGAGGTTTTAAAAACCAAGGCGTCTTACTTGATGATTATGATTGGTCAGGTGTACCAATTATTGCAAGTAATATGGACGGTGTTGGTACCATGGAAATGGCAGACCAGTTAGCTACTGGCAAAATAATGACTTGCTTGGTTAAAACTTATAGTGCACAAGAGCTTATCAGTTATTTTAATGAAGGAATGACTGAACGTACTGAGTATGTTGCTATGAGCATTGGTATTAGAAGTCATGATGAAGCAAAGTTTACTGAAGTATATAATGCAGTTGGTAAAAACTTACAATACGTTTGTATTGATGTTGCTAACGGATACAGTCAACGTTTTGTAGAATTTGTTGCTGATTTTAGAATGCGTTTTCCACGTGTGGTAATCATTGCAGGTAATGTTGTTACCGCAGATCAAACACAGGAGTTAATCTTAAATGGAGCAGATATTGTTAAAGTTGGTATTGGGCCTGGCAGTGTTTGTACTACTCGTATACAAACTGGCGTTGGTTACCCTCAGCTTTCTGCTGTTATCGAATGTGCAGACGCCGCTCACGGTCTTGGCGGTCATATCATTGCTGATGGTGGCTGTACTTGTCCTGGTGATGTGGCTAAAGCATTTGCTGGTGGTGCTGATTTCGTAATGCTTGGTGGCATGCTTGCTGGGCACGATGAAGGCGGCGGCGAAGTGATTGAAAAATTTTATGAAACTAACCAGTTAGAAGATTTACATGGCGAACGTGTAATTGAAAGAAAACAGTTTGTACAGTTTTACGGTATGAGTAGTGACGCAGCAAACACAAAACATTTTGGTGGTTTAAAAGACTATCGTAGTAGCGAAGGACGTGAAGTACTTGTACCATATCGTGGTGCTGTTGGTCACACTGTGCAAAATATCTTAGGCGGTGTGCGTAGTACATGTACATACGTTGGTGCAAACACACTAAAGCAACTTAGTAAGTGCACAACATTCATTCGTGTAAACAACCAGTTTAATCGAACATACGAGTCAACGACAACTAAGATGTAATAAATAGTTGTATGAGAGCAAATGAATTATTAACAACTGAAGGTCGTAACGACGGCGGGCTTGCATACGAAGCCGCTGTACTTAGTGCTATGACTCAAGCAAATGTCGCTGGGTTAGAATGGCAAGCTGATACCAGTGCAGGTTTTAGTAACCAAGGCGCAGGAGACATTGAAGCAGTATACAACGGTAGAGCATTTAACATCGAAGTAAAAAGCGGTGCAAAAGATCAAATGGGCGGAACAAGTGTTCGTGCTGATTTTGATAGAAACATCTTCGAGATTGTAAATTCAGAAGCAGTTGACCCTGCCGCTGTTCCTTACTACAAGGCGGCTGTTGAATCCAAGAGAGATGCTTTCATGAAGTGGAAGGCATTTGTGCAACAACAAGAACCTGTAGAATTACATGCAACCATGCCTAATGCTATACCACCAGGTCCAGTAGAAAAAAATGCATGGACAGCGGCACAACAACAAGGACTTCTCATACCATTTAATGCGAGAGAAAAATTTGACAACGTAGGTGCTATTGTACAACACTATAATAAAAAAGGTGTTTACTATATACAACTAGGTGGTGCAGGACTATTTTATTTAGGTAAAGATGATATTGGTTTAGGTGTACCTCCACTAGAAGCACAAATGCAAATCGAGTTTGGTTTTAGACCAAGTGGTAGTAAACCAAACAAGCGTTATGACGTAAGAACAGTTGGCGCTGGATATCGTTGCCAAGGACGTTTAATGTCCAAAATTAAATCCCCATATACATTAGATAACGCTGAAAGTATTCGTACATTATTTAATCAGTAATGCAGTAATTGCATATCGTCTATTTGACGAATGCATTGGTTTTCTGCGATATTTTATTATAAATAAAACGGCCAGAAAAGAGAAGTTATTCACACCTTCGACCTGACACGTTGAAAAGACAACGGGCGCACGCCATAAAATGCATCATTACATTTGGAGAAAACAATGACAAACTTAGCAAACATGCTTGGTAGTGTAATGACTGCGGTCAGACTACCTAGAGAAATGAGACAAAAAAATCTCGAAACTTATGTGAAAACAGAATTTCAAGAACATGACAGAGCATACGTAATGGATTGTATGCTACGTGGCGACCCTATTGATAGACGCAATCTAGTATAAGAAAACATCTGCGCATATACGCACAGTTGCACTAGACGCATATCGTGTTTAACTAGAACACAGTAGTAATTCACAAGAAAACATGTTAAATAAAAGTGTGAGCGCAAACAGCTCACACTATACACATATACATATACATAGGAAATATAAAAAAATGACAGCTTTAGTAGCAAATACATTCGAAATAGTTGGACTAACCGGCATCGCCAACTTTTTCAAAAGACTAGGCGCCGAACTTAAAAGACGTAGAAACATTCGTCATACAATCAACGAACTATCAAGACTAACAACATATGAACTAAATGACATTGGCCTTTCAAGAGGTGATATCAAGTTCATTGCACATCAATCATATCCAAAAGCAGCACTTGGTGAGCTTGTAGAAGTTAACCGCAACTTGAGAGGTTGGGTATAATGGAAGCAGTAGGTAACTCATATTTTAAATTCAATCCAATTAAAACAACAGGTAAAGTATTAGTTGCTGTTGCAATGGCAGTATGGGCTTTTGGTGAATCAGCAGGCAGAGCAAGAGCAGCAGCTGAACTATCACGTCAAGGCTACCATGAAGAAGCAAGACGTTTGATGCTAGGAGATAAAGATGTTTAAGAGATTTTTGAAAGCGATGGAATATCGTTCATACTGCATGGCAATTCGTGAATTGCGTAACAAAGGTATGTTTAAAGAAGCACAACGTATTTCAGAATACAAACATAATATGTATCCAACACATTAATAAGAAGTAAGCGTCTATATTCTTTAGGCGCTTTTTTCTTGACTAATCATTCAACAGTGCTATAAATATATATTATAGTACAGGAGTTTACATGCAGCACAGTATTGAAGATTTAATTAGACGTATAAATGTTATGAAAGATAAAGCAGTTCTGCTGCACAGAGTACGTAACCAATATAGTAACTTAATTGAAGAACAGTATGACAAAGAAGCATGCAATATATTAATAGAAGATATCCAATCATTAGCATTGGGGATTGCATATGATCGTGAAGGTAGCGATATCAAAACTGAAATGGAATATAAATGAATCTAGCAGGAGAGTTTTTAGTTAGCCTACCTACAATTAACACAGGCAGTTTTAATCGAAGTATAGTTCTAATGAAAGAACATACTGGAGATGGTGCTTTTGGCTGGATTGTAAACAAGCAGTTAGACGACAAAATTTCTCAGAGATTACGTAAAGGTATGCATCTAACTCGTGATATACCATTGTACTTTGGTGGGCCTGTAGACGTAAACAATGCTGTTGTTATACACAGTAATGACTTAACACTTCCTAGTACAAAAAAACTTAATGACACACTGAGCATTACAAAGGACAAAAGCATTGTGAATGTAATGAATATTGGTCAGTTTCCTGAATATTGGCGTGTAATTGTTGGAAGAAGTAGTTGGGGAGCAGGACAACTAGAAAGTGAAATACTTGGTAGTCGTACTAATGGAATCAGTACTTGGATGAATATTAACTATAGTGATGATCTAATGTGGCAAACCATGCCAAGTAAACAATGGGAATATAGTATTGAACTAGCAGCCCAAGACATGACTAGTAATATTTTTAATACGCATAATACATAGATGTTAGCGTCTAATATTTTTTTAAGGTGTAAATAAGACATTGCACAATAAAGGAGATCTCCAAATGGTCGCAAGTAGAATAACAGATTTAACCGAAGATGAACTAAAATTTATGGAAGATTTATTACTACAAGAGTTTAGCAAAGAAACTGAAAAAGCAAGAACTTGGCAAACAAAAAATCGTTATCAAAAACCATTTGGAAAACAAAACAAAATACTATCTTGTTTAAATGCAATACGTAGCCAAACACAACTTAAAAAGACATTAGCTACTAAGTGGTAATGGTCGGGGATGCAGGATTCGAACCTGCGACCTCTCGCTCCCAAAGCGAGCGCACTACCAGACTGTGCTAATCCCCGTTGGCAGGAGTGGAGGGAGTCGAACCCCCGCTTGCGGTTTTGGAGACCGCCGTGCTACCATAACACTTCACACCCATATTTTTTTAAAAACACACTAACTTCGATCCTTTCGGGATCTATGTTCTGCATAACTTCCCAATGCAGTGGGACATAGTGTGCTTATAAAAAAAGCCCCCAACAAACTAATGCTAGGGGCTTCTTAAAATAACTTTTGTTAAAAAGTCACATCAAAACATTCCCCAAGCACGGAGGCCAACAAGTAATATATGTTGTAGTATTTGACATGGTAGTATCTCTCTTTGTTATACACTTAATATAGTACTTGTTGTACCGAATGTCAAGTGTTTTCTTAAAAATATTTATCTTTTATTTGGCTCCAGGGGGAGGATTCGAACCTCCACGGTAAATACTTTGCGAGTTATCTACCACACGATAAACAGTCGTGCGTGTCTACCAATTTCACCACCCTGGATAAGTCTATGCAGCTTGAGCAAAACTTCCTTGTTTGTCCAGTGCTGCAATCATTCTTGTCATACCAATACCGCCACCTACTCTTTGGAAGAAGTCAAACTTGAGGAACTCTTCTAGTTCTGCTTCTACACGTTCTTTACCAAATAGTTTGTATAGTAACTCTGCATAATCTCCGTCTACAATACTGTGGAATGTATCACGCATCATATCAACATCACAACTACGTTCTGCTGATCCAATAGTTTCCATACCACCTAAGATAACGTCCATCTTTTTAGCAGTATTGCCATCATCGTTACGTGCCATATTCCAGAAAGGCGATGTTAGTTCTGGGAAGTCTGTGATCAAACAACTACCAAAGTTTGCTTCCATTGCTAACTCATGTTGTGCATCCATTTCAGTATCTGCACTTACACCCCAATGCTGTTGCCATTCTCTGTATGTTTTTTCTGTTAGTGGATCAAATCCCAAGTATTCACATAATTCAATTTCCATTGCTTTAAGATCATCTACACTGCCTGGAAACTCAAACTCAAACATTGGAAAAATAATGTCGTGTCTACCTGGTATAGCATTTGGTTCTTGTCTATAGGACGTTGAAACACAAAAAAAGCCCTTACTATCGGGCTTGCTTAATAATTCATGTTCTAACCACATCTGGCCTGTTTGGGGCAACGGCCAAACCTGGCCGGCATAATTGTACGTTGCTACATTAAATGGATCTTCACATGCGGCAAGTATGCTTAGTCTATTCTGAGTATGGACTTCTAAAAAGCCTTTGCTCAAAAAAAAGGACCTTAAAAGGCCCACAGTTTCAGTAAATTTTGTTGGATTTATTAGTTGTGTCATTTTCTTTCCTTTTTCAACCTAAAAAAAATTTGCCACAGAAGTAGCAAGTCTTATCGTAAACTGTTTCTATTTAGTCTTTCTGTAAAAAAAACTATTGTCTTGACACTATATTAGACTTATGTTATAAATAAAATGTAAACGTTGAAGCAACGTGGACATATTCTGGACCCGGGGGCGGTACCCGGCTGCTCCACCATAGATACACTATTAACAAAACAGCCGTGGCTGGCTCGCTAGACTACCCCGGGTTCTTAGTTCGTTAGGGAAAAAAGCTATAGTGTATCTTTGATGGGGCAGAACTAGGATCGACAGGTGTGAAAGTGAAGTGGAGTTTACCGGATGACTGCGTTATTGGTCAACAACTATAATTGCAAATGACAATTATGCGCCAGCAATGGCAATTGCAGCCTAATTAGGTATGCGGGGTATGGGTTCCACCTAGCAACAGAACGGACCTACTTTATACGGGTTGAAACATTTTAGTTAAAGAACAACCATTTATTGAAAGGAAAAAAATGAAACTATTAAAATCACTAACAGTTAGTGTAATGGCATTACTATTCGCAACAACTGTACAAGCAAAAGAAGTAACTTTGCTTATGGATTGGTTCCCCCAAGGTAACCAAAGCGTATTCTGGCAAGCAATGCTTGATAATGATAATCACGATTTGAAAATTAATATCAAAGCTGGCGGACCAGGCGTTAAGACTGCAAACCTAGTAGCATCTGGACAAGTTGAATTTGGACTTAATGGTTCTGATTCAGTTATGATGGCTAACTCAAAAGGTGCAGGACTAGTGGCAGTATTTGCTAACTTGGATCACGTTCCGTATACACTTGTATTCCATCCGGACCAAGGCATCGAAACTGTGCAGGATTTAGACGGCAGACGTTTTGCAGTTGTTCCAGGTATTACATACTGGAAGTGGATTAAGAAAGAGTACGGCATTAGTGCTGACGAATTCCCACTAAAAGGCGACTTGGCTTTATTTGGTAGAACACCTGAAATGTTCCAACAGGGATATTCAATCTTTCTTCCAGCAAGACTTGAAGATAAAGGTATTGCTAACGACCAAATCAAAGTAGCAGACTTGGGCTATAAACCATATAGCACACTGTTTACTACACAAAAGATGATTGACGAAAATCCAGAACTAGTACAAGAAGTTGTAGATAGACTTAGAGCGGCTTTTGTTAAATCTCTTAACAATCCAAAACCAACTATGGATTTGATCTTAGGTAAGAGTAAAAAGGTTACACCAGCGATTCATATGAATGCTGTTAAACTTATGAAAGAAGAATTTCTTCCTAAGGACTACAGCAAACTAGGTTGCATGAAAACTGCTCGTTGGGAAGAACTAGCAGAACAACTGAAAGAAGTTGATGTTGTACCTAGTGATTTCGATCCAGGAAGTAGTTTCAATCTATCGTTTCTCGGCAACTGCGAGTAAGAGGTAGCCGCTGTGATTGCAATTTCCAAAGTAAGTAAACACTTTGACGAAGTTCAAGCACTAGCAGAAGTAAACTTAGACGTTGCCACAGGCGAGTTCATCAGTATTGTTGGACCTTCAGGCTGTGGCAAGTCGACCCTACTTCGTGTGATTGCTGACTTAGTTGAAACAGACGGAAGTGTTAGTAAACCCAGTAAAGGTGCATTTGTATTCCAAGATAGTGCATTGTTACCTTGGCGTACAGTACAACGTAATGTAGAACTGTTAATGGAACTAGAAGGCACTGACAATAAAAAAGACAAAGCCCGTACAGCATTAGAGCAAGTTGGTCTAACGGGATTTGAAAACAGTTACCCGCATCAACTAAGTGGCGGTATGAAGATGCGATTAAGCCTAGCCAGAAGTTTAGTATTAGACCCACAATACATATTGCTAGATGAGCCACTGAGTGCAGTAGACGAATTAACAAGAGAAGTCCTGCAAGAAGAATTACACAACATGTGGACCAGAGACAAGTTCACTGCTATACTTGTAACACACAACATAGCAGAGGCAGTGTATCTAAGTAATAGAGTTGTCGTTATGAGTCCACGTCCAGGTAAAATTACAGACATTGTAGATATACCATTTAAAAAACGAACACCAGACATTAGAACAAAACCACAGTTTACAAAACTGGTAAATGATATATCAGGAAAGTTAAGAACATGGAGATAAAAAAGATATTACCACCTGTGCTAATACTTGTACTATTTTTAGGCAGTTGGCATTTAGGTGCATTGATGTATGACATGGCATTTTTATTGCCTACACCTTGGGCTGTAGCACAACAATTTGTTGCAGACTTCGACATTATTATGATTGGACTAGCACAAACATTTACAGCGGCTTTTTCAGGATATATTATTGCGGCACTGTTAGGTATTAGTGTAGCAACTGTAATGAGCCTAAGTAAAATACTAGAACGTAGTTTATATCCATATGCGATACTATTGCAGACAGTGCCTATTGTTGCTGTCGCACCACTAATTGTATTGTGGTTTGGATTTGAGATTAAAAGTATAATCATTATAAGTGTTATTATTGCACTATTTCCTATCATAAACAATACACTGCTAGGACTAAAAAGTACAAACACAACACTAGTTGAGATGTTTAACTATCACAAAACAAACAAATTTAGTACATTTTATAAACTTAGGTTTCCTGCCGCAATACCAAATATTTTTGCTGGTCTAAAAATTAGTGCAGGACTTAGTGTTATCGGTGCTATTGTAGGCGAGTTCATTATCGGCAGTGGTAGTGAAGAAGGTGGATTAGGAATACAAATTATCTATGCACAATCAAACTTAGAAACAGCATTAGTTATGGCGCTTATACTAACAGCGACAGGCTTAGGCTTTGCATTTTTTATGACAATACAGACCGTCGGTTGGCTGTTGATGCGTAAATGGCATGAATCAGAAATGAAAGGGAGTTAAATGGACGGAGTACCAGTAATTGACATCAGCAGAGATCCTGATGTTGTACATAAAGAGATAGACGAAGCCTGTAAGAAGTGGGGCTTTATTGTTGTAAGTGGACATGGCATAAGCAATGAACTTATTGACGACATGTTTAGTGTTAGTAAAGACTTTTTTGACCAACCACAAGAATATAAAGATACATTCGACAAAGCAAGTATTGGTAGAGGATACTATGCAGTAAGAGCCAAAGCACTTGCTAAAACACTTGGCATTGAAGATGCTAAACCTGATGAGAAAGAAAGTTTCACAACAGGACAGGAAGCAGTACCAGGTGATCCGTACTATGAAACACAAGGTGCCCAAGGACACTTTGCTCCAAACATTTATCCTAATGAAGAGTTTGAAAGAGTGTATAGGGATTACGACAAAATGTGTGTTGACTTATCACAACGTATACTTGACTTAATGCATTGTCCATTGCGTAGCGATAAACCAATTAGCACACTAATTACACATAACTATCCAAAGCAAGATGTCTCACCTGAAGGTATCAGAGCAGGTATGCACACAGACTTTGGAACACTTACACTATTGCTTACAGAAGACAAGCCCGGCGGCTTACAAGTAATGGGATTAGATGAAGAATGGCATGATGTAAAACCTTTGCCTTATACGTTTATTGTAAACTTAGGTGACCTAATGCCACGTTGGAACCCAGAATGGCGTAGCACACTACATAGAGTTACAAACCCTCCTGTGGGAAGTGAATCTAGGCGTATGAGTATTGTATACTTTCATGCACCTAATTATGAAACAGAAGTAGATGGTACAACGTCAGGCGAACATCTAATGATGAAGTTTGGCAAAAACAAAAATTTGGAGATACAAAGTGACAACAATAGCTCGTAGAAAGTTAGGTCTAACCCATTGGGATAATAAAACAGCAGGTGGGTATACACTATTTGCACCACAAACAGGAGGTGGACGCATACCACTCATTGACGATGGCGGTGAAGTAGTACACGAATGGAACATGCCTGTTAGACCAGGCAGAGATGCAGTACTGCTAAGTAATGGTAACTTGGGTTATAACGGAAGTCACAACACCAGTGTTGATCTTTATCCACCTTGGGATATTTGGCATGGTGGTCACTTTATGGAAGCTACAAAAGACAGTGAAATAGTTTGGGAATATGAAGATCCTTATGCACACCACGATGCACAATGGCTAGATAATGGATTATTGTATGTGGCGGCGGCTGAATACCAAATGGGAAGATACAGTGACATTGTGCGTATGGTCAATAGAAAAGGCGAAACAGTTTGGGAATGGTGTGCTTGGGAACATATCACAGAAGAAGACTTTCCTTGCCACGCAGGTATGCCAGATAATCATTGGCCAATGATCAACGGGGTGTGCTACAGTGGCAAAACAATTTATATGAGCTTGCGTAACACCAGCGGTATTATTGGAGTTGACAGAGACACTAAAGAAGTTGTATGGCAAGTAAAATGGCCAGACGTTGCACAACAACATTGTCCTGTCGTTACACTAGATAAAACATTGCTAACATTTTGTAATGGAAATATTAGACCACCAGGTGTACACCACAGTAGAATTACAGAGTTTGATATAGATACAAAGGAAGTTGTTTGGAGTTATGTAGATGATATGCCTCCTGCTTTCTTTAGTCCATATATGGGCAGTGTACAACGTCTGTGGAATGGCAACACATTTATTTGTGAAAGTGCATTTGGTAGATTGTTTGAAGTTACACCCGAGGGAGAAACTGTATGGGAATATGTTATTCCTGAGTTTGCAGAATATCCTAGCCCGCTAAACCAATTTATTACAGGAGCACAAAACAGTTGTTTTAAAGCACATAGATACAAGGAATTTAAATGATACCAGTAATAGATATAAAAGCACAAGACTCTTTAAAAGAGTATTTGATGTGGCGACTAGCACAGAGTTATTAAAAATGAAACAATATATAAAAAGTTATCAAAACTTTCCAATTGATGGAATTGATTATAAAGATGTAGCAAGTTTGTGCGCATCACAAGATGGGTTTGCAGAAGCAAATAACTTTATATACAGTAACCTACTAAAATATTGTCCTGTGGATAAAATTATTGGTATTGATGCTCGTGGATTTATATTTGCGAGTGTGCTTGCACATCGTACAAGAGGAACATTAGTACTAGCACGTAAACCTGGTAAACTTCCTGGTAAGGTAGCTGAAAAAGAATATGATTTGGAATACGGAACAAATAAGCTACAAATACAAGCAGACAGTATTGAAGCAGGAGACCGTTGTCTTATTATTGATGACTTGATGGCAACTGGTGGCACAATGTGTGCAGTATTAAACTTAGTAGAAGATTTAAATGCTTTTACAGTGGCAGTAGCAACTGTTATTGACTTGCCTAATTTAGGCGGGTCAGATAAAATAAGAGCTCGTGGTATACCATTTTACGCAGGTGTTCAATACTAATGAAGCATAATACTCACGGATTTGAAGAAGAAGTAAATGAACATGATGTAGTAGATAAAGTCTACTCAAATATTAAACCTCGCATACAACAAAGCGAATGGGTGGTTAAATTAAAAAATCAAGCAGGCGATGAATGGAAGACTAGATGTACAGAGCATTATGCTTGGAAAGCTGCTGATTATATTATAGAATTGGAGAAAGAACTAATGGTACATAGAACAAGTGCAAAATTATTTGAAGATGGTGATTTTATTAGTCATGCAGGATTGCCATTGGCATGGAAGATTGAATGTGATGCTATTCGTCCAGAAGAGTGGCTTACACTTGCAAAAATGATTAGAGAATATGAGCCACAACAGTGGAGTAAAGCAGTTGGAATTCCACGTGGAGGAGTTGCACTGGGTAATGCATTAGATGCTTACTCAACAGGAAATCCAGAAGATCCAATTCTGATTGCAGATGACGTATATACAACTGGCACTAGTTTTCGTGAATTTAAACAAGAAAATTATGCAGATACAGCAACAATTGAATGGTGTATATTTGCACGTACACCAACATCTGGAAAAACTAAAGCATTGTTTACAATGCCAGATAAAGGCAAACTTGGAACTAACTGGTTAGCTTGACAACATAAATAATTATGCTATATTATAGTAGTAACACACACATACACAAAGGAAAATAAAATGTTTGATGTAAAACAAATGACAGATATGGCTGAAAAATTCAGCGAGATTTATAAAACTACTGGACTAGATCCAGCAAAATTTACTGAAGCATTCAGTAAAATGACACCCCCAACTATACCAACAATCAAGCCAAATAAAAATGGCTATGAAATCCGTACTAAAGTGCTAGAGATGGCACAAAATCAAGCATGGCAGGATTATCACGCCAAATGGGGTGCTTTTGAAACCTCCGTTAAAAAAGATGGTGATGAAGTCGTAACTGAAGTAAAAATGCCAGAAGTACCTGGTGCTGATGCAGTACTAGAAGCGGCAGACAAGTTTTACAATTTTGTAAACGGCAAAAGAGCTTAATTTAAAAATGAAACCAAATAAAAAGTTTGATCTCGATGTTAGAGACATTGAGATTATAGAACAAGCACTAAGAGCAAAGGCTGGTCGCAGAGGATTAGCCATTGCTCAAGGTGAAGTATCTGAAAAACTAAAAGAAGAAATGCATGAGATACAAGAACTTCTAGGGCGAATACACAATCAAAAAAACTGGTATTCACCAAAAGGATTTACACCAGGCGGTTAAACGTGTTGCATATTAGCAACAAAAGATGATATTTTGGTTGACAATAACTATTTTGGTGCTAAAATCAGATAAGTAATACGTACACATAACAATTTACAAAAAAATAGAGGGTGGTAATTAGCCGCCCTCCAAAAGTTACGAAAGAGAATATAATTATGAAAAATACAATTTTATCAATTGTAGCGGTATTTAGCACAGCTGGTGCCGCATTTGCAGAAAGTGCTCCAGCAGCACAATCAGTTGCAGTTACAGGACAAATTGAAACTGTTATTGCAGAAACAGCCGCAGATAGTGACAAGTATGGTGCAACGACATCATTTGATCTAGGCGTTGCAGCAGCAGGTGTTGCATTTGGTGGTTTAGACTTTGTTACAGATAGTGATAATGACCTATCACTAGACGAGTGGCATATGGGTGTAAATGTTGGTCTAGCAACTATCTCATACGGTAACCAAGGAAACAACTGGATTGGTGCCGAAGGCGAACAAACACTAGCAGATCCAGCAATGGGTGAAAGTCTAAAAGTATCATTAGGTGATGCAACAGTAGCACTAGGTATGACAGACTCGTCAGCAGATGTTACTGATTTTTCAAACATCCAAGCAACATACACAATGGGCGTAGCAGATGCAATGTCTTTAACTGGTGCTATTGACTATAACATGGACAGTGAAAATACTATCCTTGGTGCAGGCTTAGGCGGAATTGGCCTAGGTGTAGCAACAGCAAGTGGTGCATTTACATATGACATGGACGCAGAAACATGGGGCTACGAAGGCGTAGTTGCATCAGGCGGACTAACAGCATATGTAAACGGTGATAACGAAGAAACACTACAGAATATCGGTGGTGGATATGACTACAATATTGCAACTGGTTTAACAGTTGGTGGTGATGTATCATACAACTTGGATACAGAAGAAACAACTCCAAGTGTAACTGCTACATTTAGTTTCTAAAAACTGAAAAAAAATTATAAACTATTGAAAGCGAAGGATTTTTTCCTTCGCTTTTTTGTTGACACCAAGACGTATTGGTGCTATCATGTATGCATAAGTTAAACAAAAGAGGTAATAACATGTTAGCAACTGCACACAACACATATAATGATTATGTCGCTTACAACCGTAACTTAGGTTACAGTGTTATTCCTGAAAGTTTGTACAATGGTCTTAAAGAGCAAGATGAGATGTACAACCGTTTCAAAACAGATATGATCGCAACTGTTGAGATGACAGATAATCTCAATAAAGATGGAAGCATCAACTGGAACTTTGTTGACAGTGACATGTATATGTCCTGGAGCGTTGTTCTTGATGGAGAGCAATACACTGCTTGGTTTGATGAAGCCGCTGATGAAATTGAAAGTAACTGTAAATAATTTCAAATTAAGGCTTGACAAGTAAGACGTTTTACTTTATAACTGTAAATGTAACAACACGGAGTTTATCATGTCAGATTTTACTTACTCAGAAGATTGTATCTCAGACCTTCATAAAGATGTTTATGGTTACCGTCCCCGTGGTGCATGGTGGGATGATTGGAATAATTGTTCTCCTGCTGAAAAGCAAAAGACCTGGGATGAGTACTGCGATGCTCTTGAAGTCAATATGAAAGCGGAAGCAGTACGTGAGAAGGAAGCAGTTGCTGAATTTAAAGAGCGTATTCATCAAGCCCAAAAGTGGGGAGCTCGTGATTACTGGGATGCTCTTCGTTGGATCACAGGATGTGAAACCTTTTATCATAGTCAAGATGTTGAGCATTTTGTATGGGAACAAGGTATCTTGTTTACTGACTATGGTAAGCAGCTAGTTAAAGATCTAACTAAGATAGTTGAATATAAATCTTGGTAAAGTACTTGACATCTAGGTAGATAAGTACTATATTATAACAGTAACCAAATTGTAGAGGATATGTTATGGAAATTGGAACTATGCAAGGATTAACGGCAGTTACCGTCGGAATTTTGCTTGTCGTATTAGGTTACTGGAAAGGCAAACATGATGGAATCGCAGGTGCTGTTGAATCCCTTTTTAATATGGGTGTACTTGCTGTAGATGAAGATGATAATGTAATAGCAGGTCCAAAAATAAATAAGAAAAAACTAAGTAATACACCATGATTAGAATCGTAACGTAACGTTACAGAGATAAGACGTAATATCATAAAAATTATTAAAAGAAATACCCTAGTATAATACTAGGGTATTTTTATCTGTCTATAAATATGTTTGGTAGGGGATAGCAAGCATCGAGTTAGCAGCGTTCACAGTTAGTATAGGTTTGAGTTTACATGTAGGATTTGAAAACAGTTATAATAGTTTTCATCCACATGTACGATATACTCATGAAAAATTTATAAGTGGAATGTTTTTAAATAGTTTAGACAAATTAGGATGGTATAGCGGATACAGACATGAAATTAATGATTTTGGTATTGAGGCTATCTTAACTACAGGATATGATTATCCACTTGGGCCAAGTGCCCGAGTAACATATGATATTAATGACAATACTAGAATATTTGCTAATCCAGGTTTTGAAGGAGAGAGAACTGGTTTAGTAGTAGGAATAGAAATATTAACTAAATAGCATTATGCATATTAGACACGTAGCCCTCATAATATCTGTGGCTTGGGTCGCTTTTATAAAACCAAGCACCGCCGGCGCAGACTTAGTACATAGTTTTAAGAATCCTAGCTTTAGCGGTAATGGGTATAGTGCCCATGTGTTAAGCCTTGAACAATTACAATTTAACAGACAAAAAGACATTGACGACGAAGCACAACGTGAAGCAGATCGATTAGAGCGTGAGCTAGAAAACAGTGTGCTTAACAAGTTTATACGTAATTTGGAATCACGTATATATGCAACACTCTCTAAGCAAATGGTGGACAATATGTTTGCAGCATGTGGAGAAGAAGATCAACCAACATGTGCTAATTCAGGTTCAACTGAAGTTGAAGGTGCTACTATTACATGGACCAAAGACGAAACAGATGGCAGTATTACACTTGTTATAGATGGTGAAGATGGTTATACAGAAATAACTATTCCAGGTGCTGGGGAGTTTAACTTTTGAAGTATTTAATCTTAGCAGGGGTTTTGTTTTTGGCTAGTTGTACAAGTTACAACCCAAGTTTACCTACTGGGTTATCAAATGAAGCCAAATTACAAGACAATCCTCTTATTACCGAACTCAATCAACTCAAGCCGTTAAACGGTCCAGTTATGACTGTTGGTGTCTACAGTTTTACTGATAAAACAGGTCAACGTAAGCCAGCAGACAATATTGCTAATCTGTCTAGTGCAGTAACACAAGGTGCAGAAGTTTGGGTTATAGATGCCTTATTACAGGCAGGTGAAGGAACCTGGTTTGAAGTAGTAGAACGTGGAGGCATGGATAACGTTATTAAAGAACGTCAGCTAATACGAAATACGAGACAAAATTATGAAAAAGATGACCCTACACCATTATCACCTATGAAATTTGCAGGTATATTAGTTGAAGGCGGTATCGTAGGATATGATAGTAATATTACAACTGGAGGTGCTGGAGCAAGATACTTTGGTATTGGTACCGCTGCAGAGTATCGTATTGATACAGTAACAGTTAGTATGCGTTTAGTTAGCGTAAGCTCAGGTAGAGTATTGGTAAGTGTGGCAGCAGAAAAGTCAATAGCAAGTTATCGTACAGCAGGAGATGTATTTAAGTTTTTAGATTTGGGAACCAAAGCATTAGAACTTGAAAGTGGATACAGCGTAAATGAGCCGGTAAACTATGCAGTAAGAGAAGCCATTGAAGCAGCCGTAATCGAAATAATATGTCAAGGTGTTGACTTAGGATTATGGGAATGGCATGAAGATTCTCATGTAAAAGGACATTAAGTACATATATAAATGTCAATTTTTTAACACCTAGATACTTTCAAATCGTCAATTTTTTGTTTTAAAAATCCCCATATTTAGTGGTAATATTAGTGTTTTTTCAATAAATAAAACGAGAGAGTGAGATCTTACATGAGAGTATTAAACGCATTACTATTAATTTTTGTTATGACTTCGACCTTTGCGACAGCAAACGAGATTTACATTACCCAGATTGGCGATAGTCTTGACTTAGACATTACACAAGATGGAGCAGACAACGAGTTCGGCGACAGCACAACAGACGCTGGCCTGTATGGCGACAATATGGTTTTTAGTATAACACAAACAGGTGATACAAACACTATTGACGCAATTATTGCAGGCGACAGCTATACTGGTACTTGGACGTTTACAGGAGATAGTAACAACGTTGACTTACTATGTAATAGTACAGCAACAACCGGTGGCGGAGACTGTGATACTGTAACATTAAATATTACTACAACAGGCGATTTAAACAACTTCAACTTTAAGATTGGTGAAAGTGCTGATGCTGGAGATGCTACAATTAACTTCACAGTAGACGGTGACTACAACTTAGTTGACATGGACTTAGATGGCACTGATGCTAATATTACTATAGAAATTGATAGTAGCACATCAACATTATCTGGAACAACAATTACAAGTGCAAATGATAATACATTAACTACTTCAGCACCTGGTAACATTATTGATTTAGATATTTCAGGTAACGGCGATAGTTTAGGACATACTGTAACATTAGACATAACTGGTGGTGGTAGTGTGTACACTATCACACAAAGTGGTATACGTGATAACTTGGTAGATATCACCTCATCTGGGGACAGTAACACAGTTGATATTACGCAGTCTGATTAGTGTTTTAATATTGTTTACAATGCCAGCCTATGCAAGTATTGGACAAGTTGCCGAATCTGAAGGCACTAGCACTATTAAACGAGATAAAGAAAAATATGCTGGCGAAGTAGGACTTGGCTTGGAAATGTATGACGATGTCATTACAGGTGGAGGAAAACTGAGATTAGACTTTATAGACGATACTCGTGTTGATGTTACTGAAAATAGTCGTATGACTATTGATGAGTTTATATATGATCCTAATACAAAAACTGGTGCTTTAAGTATGAAAGCAACACTAGGCGCAGTACGTTATGCCAGTGGCCAGATAGCAAAGAACTCAAGGCAGCGTGTAAACATACGAACTCCAAGTGCTAAAGTTACAGTACGTGGTACTGACTTCATGATGATTATAGACGAAATAGGCGGATCGATGATTACACTTCTACCAAGTTGTGATATTGGTGGCACATGTGTAACTGGTGAAATTAGTGTTGAAAGCGCAGTAGGCACAGTGATTATGAACCAAGCGTTCCAAACTACAGTTGTTCCACACAGTGGCGCAGTACCAGGTCCTACAGTAATATTAGACTTGCCGGAAAACTTACTTAATAGTATGTTAATCATAAGAAAAGTTTCACCTTACACGGAGGAAATTGTAAAGCAGTATCCAAATACAAACTTGTTGGATATTGACTTTTTAGAATTTGACGAGTTAGATCAAGATCCATTAGTTGAAGGAATAAAAAATATCTGGGTTACAGATTTAGATAATTCAACATATCTAAACGAAGAATTTTATGATGCAATGGCTAGGCAGTTGGCAGAGATATTAGCACAATGGTTTGATGAACTGTCAGCACAAAATGAGTTGTTTTTTCAAGAAAAGTTTTTTGGACTTGATCCTGAAACAAATATATTTTACGATGAAGAATATCCTTATTTTATAGTAAGGAGAGCTGAAGGTGACCAACACTTCTTTCAGTTACGACTAAGTCAAAGTCATAGTTACAGTGTTGATATGGTACAGGGAGGATTTGCAAATTATGGATATCAAGTGGGCGTGGGTGGCGCTAACAGTATTACTATCAATCAAAACAACTACTAGTAGTGCAAACGAAATTTATATATATCAAGTTGGCGATAACAACGCTTTAACCTTGACTCAAGATGGTGATGTAAATTCTATCAGTGGAATATCTGGTGAGACTAAAGGTATTGAAGGTAATGGCAATACGATTGATATGGTACAGATAGGTCAGTATCATGGTGTTCAAGGAATGTTGGACGGCGACAATAACAACATAGATTTTTATCAAGGCGGTGGCGGTGATAGTGGAATGATCACCGCTCGGGTTACTGGTGATAATAACGACTTGGTAATATGGCAAGGTAAACATGCTGATGGTACAACTGACTTAGCAGAGGGCGGCGATCACACTGCAACAGTTACCATTATTGGAGATTATAACGATATTAAAGCAGCGCAAACTGATCAAGGACAAATTAATCAAACTTATGGAAGGCATGAATTAACAGCAGAAATTTCTGGTGATAGTAATGATGTTGAAATGACGCAAAGAGGAAATCAAAAGCATCTTTTAGATATTGATATTTCTGGTGATGGTAATGATGTGACTACATATCAGCGAGGAAACGGCGGCCAAAAAACTGCTGACATTGAAGTTGCTGGCAACTATAACGTAATTGATGTAAACCAACGTGGAATGAATTCTGCGTCAGCAAGCATTAGTGTAGAAAGTATATATGGTCCTGCTTATAATGTAACACTTAGTCAACAAACCGACACCTCTGCTAAATCGTTTAGCTTGACAGGTGTATGCACAAACCCAAACGGGTGTGTTGTAAGCGTTGAGCAGCACAACTAATGGATACAGTAGTCGCATTTTTCATAGCAGGATTTTTTACAGCATTTGGATGGTGGGCAGCAACCAAAGTAACTACAAAAATAGACTCTCATTACGAACAATCTGAATAAATATCTCTGAGAGAGATTTACAGGGGAGATACCAAATGCACAAATTGGTAATTAGTAGTCTATTGGCTGCGTTATTAAGTACGACTGCATTAGCAGATACGTCAAGTTTAAGTACAACCGCAACAGGTATGGGCGTACTGGAAAATGATTATGTAAAAGCCGGCGTTAACGGCACAAGTGGAACATTAGGATCGGGCGGTAACACAAGCCCAGGACTGCTATATGATAGCACAGGCTCAGGAACATTCAACACAAGTTATGACTATCTAACACCAGGATCACCATTTGATGGTTTTGCTATCAAGATAGATGGCACTAACAGCACAAACAAAAACAACGGCAATGGCCCATGGGTTGACGCAGATGGACTTACTGATGGTGATGGAACATTAGTTTGGACAGGCACAAACTCATCTCACAGTGGTTGGGAAATAGAAAACACATATAGTTTAGGTGCTACAGCAGAACACATTGAAATTGGCACACAGATTACAGCAGGCAGCGATGCTACTGCCCTTAGCTTTGGACGCTTTATTGATCCAGACGCAAGAGCCGCAGACGGAGATAGTAGTAGCACAGACAATGTGTTGGGTTATGGTGTTATTCCAGATACCAATGTTGCGTTCAGTGAAGCATTGGTCTCACGTTATGCACTAGGACTATATTCAACAGACTCTAACGTTGATGCTGGTATTACAGGATGGACAACAGACGCAGATAGTTATACTGAAAATGCTGTTGACGGTGACGGATCAAATACTAACACAGGTGACAACACTATTGGACTAAGTTGGAACTGGAGCAGTGTTAGCACAGGTGATATACTTACAGCAAATTACGCATACATCTTTGGACCAAGTGCGTTTGATGCTGCCGATGCTGCTATTACAGCAGGTGCAGGTGGTGGTGCTGACATTAGCAGTTGGGGTACATTAACAGATGTCGGTAGTGCTACAGATGCAGCAGATGGTGCAGCCGAACCAACTGTAACTAGCACAAGTGCTCCTACTACAACATATGGAACTTGGGGAGACTGGGCACACGATGCAGACTTGCCTGTACTAACACAAGCACAAACTACACACGATAGTAGTGTAGCAGAAGGTGTACAAACTATTGACCGTGAAACAACCACAATAGTTACAACACCACAAGAGCGTAGCAGAACAAGTACAACAACAGTAGTTGATACTTACAGTGACGGTAGTACAGTTACTAGAACAACAGCTACCGGAACTGATACAGAAACACGAAACAATGCTGTTTCTACTGTAACTGATCCAGGTGCGTTTGTAGGACGTATGGATCAAATGAATCAGATGTTAGCATTAAATCCACATCGTGGACTAAGTATCGCAGACGGCTTTAGTGCAGGACGTATTGGTCATGACATGGGTAATGGTTATGATGCTGAATCAAGCGTGTTTGGTTTAGGATTCAGTCATGTAACAGATACAGCTATGACACTTGGTTTTGGAATGAACCGTATTAGTACTGACATAACTGGAGAAGATAGTAGTGGTAAAATGGATACTACTGTAATCAGTGTACGTGGAAGTAAGCATATTGATGATCGTGATGTAACAGTTGGAGTAGACCTTAATGCCTCAAGTTCAGATTTATCATATACAAGATCAATTGGAGACTTTAGTGCAAGTGGTGAAACTACTTCATCAGATAACTGGGTAGGACTAACAGTTGAGAAATCAACTGGTACAGTACGTCCATTTGGTGGATATACTATAGGACAATCAAGTCATGAAGCATTTGCTGAAACTGGAGATGTTCAAGCGGCATTACTAGATGCAGGTAATAGTGGAACATATCGTTATGCTACACTAGGATTAAACTTTGATAATGATCTTATTAACGCAAGTGTTTCACGTGATTTTGGTGATAGTGATGCAACACATATAAGTGCAGGAGTTGACCGTCAATTGACAGAACGCATTAGTGCTAATGTTGACATTAATCGTACCATGTCAGGTGATAATACAAGTACGTTTTTAACAGCCGGAGTTAAATGGCAGTTTTAAATGTGGCACTACAAAGATGTTTCAATTAGGGGATGGGCATGGCTGATAGTAGTACTATTGGCCATTGCCACATTTACCGTGCATGTTATATCAAGTTAAAGCATAAGATAAATACGTATATGTTTAAGTGGCTTGTTAATACCTATATGAAACATTATATTAATGAGCTAGTTGATGAACGGCTTAAAAATAGGATGTTTGAAAAATACTATGAAAGCAAGCAACAAGAACTTAAAGACAGAATTGCCAAAGTCAGACAAAGTTTTTATTCACAAACACAAGGGATTCAGGAAGATAAACAGACCGAAGTATTGTCCAGTGGTGACATACGACGGAGAGAGAAAAAATCCAGAGTACCATCCGAGACCGATCAAGCCAGCTTAAAACGAAACAACGAGCTAAATGATATAAAAGCCAAACTAACGGGAAAGAAAAAATGAATAACAAATTTTCAATAGGTGTTGTTGTAGCAATAGTATTACAAGTCAGCGGATTTGTATGGTGGATAGCACAGCAATCACAAACAATAGATACATTAAAAGCAGAAATGTCAGAACTTACAGCAAGGACTGAAGTTGAGAAAGAAGTTACATTAATTAACGATGTAGCACAACTTAAAAAAGACATTCAAGAACTAAGTGATAAAACACTAGAAGCAGTACTAGAAACAAACAAACGTATTGACGGCTTAGGCGCACATGTAGATCGTAACGATACTCATATTAATGATACCTTTAGAACACAAATGGAAGAGTTTGAAACTACAGTACAAAACACGTTCAATGTAGTTGAAGGTTGGATTGACGAATTAGATCAACACGTAGAAGATATCTACTTGCACATTGATGTACAGAACATGGCATTGGACAAAAAACTAAGTGACAGAATAAAGGACATTAAAGAATGAAAAAATTACTACTATCGCCTATCTGGAGTGTTACTGTTTTAATATTACTAGCATGGGTTTATAGTAGTAATCCTGCATTCTTAGATAGTTTACGTTTACGATATTTTGATCAACTAATTATAAATCAAGAACCAGTTGAAAATAATGTATACACAGTAAATATTGATGAGAATTCACTAGAAAAATATGGCCAATGGCCATGGCCACGTGGAGATTATGCTAATTTAATTGAAGATTTGTACAATCGAGGGGCTGGACTAGTTGTATTCAACGTTCTAATGGCTGAAGAAGATCGAGCAGGACAGGATGACATTTTGGCATTGACAATGCAAAATTATCCTGTTATATTAAACATGCTCGGTTCGGAGGCGAGCAAAAATGAAGCAGTTAATCCAGGTGCTACTATTGTTAACAGTGACTATATGCATCTTATTCCTAGTGTTCCAGGAACCATCTCAAATATACCAGATATTGAATACTCCGCCGTCGGCAGTGGAATAGTAGATACATTTCCTGAAGCAGATGGTGTTACAAGACGTATGCCATTGGTAATACAAAGCCAAGGCGTATTGTATCCTGGTGTTACAATGGAAGTACTGCGAGTACTTGCAGGAGATCCTAGTTTTCAAATTAAATTAAATGAGTTTGGTGTAGACAAATTACGTATCCCACAGTTTGGTATTATACAAACAGATGGTCTTGGGCGTGTTTGGATTGATTGGAGTCAGAAGAATAAGAGTTATAGTGCAGTAGACTTACCAGACGACTTTGGCGGAGGTATAGTATTTGTAGGACCAACTGCGGCTGGTATAGGACAACCTATTGCAACAGCGGCAGGTAGCATTTTCCCACACGAAGTACATGCTACAATACTTGGTACAGTGTTTAACGAAAGTAATATTGAACGACCTGCTTGGGCATTTGATGCAGAGCTATTAGGATTTATAGTAGCAGGCTTGTTTGTTATTGTACTTGCACGTTGGACTTATGTTGGTATTATAGTATTTGCTGTCACAGTTGGTGGTGCAGTATTCTATAGCATATATAGTTTTAATAACTATAACTATTTGATTGATGGCGCTACATCTAGTGCTTTTTTAATACTAGTGGGCATGACTAGGTATATTGTTAAGTTCTTAGATGAATTCCTACAAAAACAAGCAATAAAGAAACAGTTTGCAGGATATGCAAGTCCTACAGTTGTTAAACTATTACAAGAAAATCCAAGTTTAATTAAGGATGGCACTAAGCGTAATGTAAGTATTGTGTTTAGTGACCTACGTGGGTTTACACCACTAGGCGAAAGTTTTGGAGATGATGTTAAAGGGCTAACAAGAATAATGAATGGCTATATGGATGCCATTACAGAGCCAGTGCTAGATGCAAATGGCATGATAATAAAGTATATTGGTGACGCTAGTATGCATATACATAACGCACCTATTGATGATGACAGACACGCACACACCGCAGTAGAAACAGGACTTAAAATGTTAAAAGCAGTGGAGAAGTTTAATGAAGAAGTTATTATACCCGAAGGTAGGCCGCCTGTCGGTATGGGTGCCGGCATTAATACTGGTCTTGGTTATCTTGGCGAAATGGGCAGTAGCAAAAGACACAGTTACGATGTCCTTGGAGACGCAGTCAGTACAGCAGCTCGTGTTGAGTCAAAATGTAAAGAATACGGATGTTTACTACTTGTTGGAGAATCTACATATGAAGCAACAAAGAACGATTTCTTCTACCTTAAAGTAGATGATTTACAAGTAAAAGGTAAGAGTGTTGGGCTTACCATTTACACAGTACTGGATGATACTCCTCCAGCTTGGAAATCAGCACAGAAAAAACATGAGCAAATGCACGAAGACTATCGTGCACAAAGATTTGATGACGCTATAGCGAAGTGTCGTTTGCTGTATGGTCATTTTGATCACAAAATGGAAGGCTACTATGATATGTGGATTGAACGTTGTGAATATATGAAAACACAAGATTTACCTCAAGATTGGAACGGAGTTTTCATAGCAACGAGTAAGTAAAATGATTAATTACATGAAGAACCTACTGGGTATTAAGCCTAGTTCAGTACCACAAATTATAGATGATAATATTAATGTTATATGGATTCATGGAGCCAATCAGACTAGTCTGAGTTTCCAGTATCTTAGAAACAAAACTAACTTTACTAAAGAAATAACAATTAATTATAGTAGTATGAATCGTTTCTATGATAACCTAGATATGATTACAGAGCAGTGTCAAAACCGTGGACCACATTTTATTATAGGACACAGTATGGGAGGCCTATATGCACTGCACTTAACAAAGTATTTACGTATAGTAGGTGGAGTAAGCATTAGTACACCGTTCCGTGGTAGCAGTACAGCAGACTGGGCAAAATATATTGTGCCAAGTTATCCTTTGTTCAAAGACATTGGACGCAAAAGCGATCCTATCAAACAAGCAAATGAAATAGAGTTGGATATACCTTGGACACAGATTGTAACTACCACTGGTAGTGTTCCTTATCACAATGGCCCTAATGATGGTGTGGTAACATTAGCAAGTATGACTAATCGTACTGACATGAATCAAATTGAAGTACCACATACACATTATGAAACAATGGTATCTGACCAAGTTGCAGAAATTATTCAAGAAAAATATATACTATCCAATAAATAAAACTAGCAGTTATTTGTGAGAGGATAGGCAATGCAACAGAATGAATATGACGTGAAAGTCGTTAAGGTAGTTGACGGCGATACAGTAGATGTGGATATTAATCTAGGATTTGGTGTTTGGTTAAGTGATGAAAGAGTGCGTATTATGGGTATTGATACACCAGAGTCACGCACATCAGATAAGGTAGAAGACTTATTTGGAGAAGCGGCAAAAGCAAGACTAAAGTCACTTATGGAAAAAGACGCAAGACTTATCACAACAGAAAATAAGCATGGCGAAGATATGAAAGGTAAATTCGGACGTATCTTGGGAGATTTTAGAACAGCAGATGGCCGTACAGTTACAGACATCTTGATAGAAGAAGGACATGCTGTTGCTTACTTTGGTGGCTCAAAAGAAGAGATTACAGCAAAGCACCTGGTAAACAGACAAAAATTATTGCGTGAAGGACTAATTAGTCAAGAAGACTATGATGCCGCTGTCAAGTTAATGGAAGATAATGATTAAAAAACTAGGCATAATAGCATTTATGTTTTTCTTTATAAAAGGGTTGGTTTGGCTAACCCTTTTATACTTTGGTGCTACATGGCTAATACCAGGATAAAGTAAGTGGCATAGTGTGCTATTTGATCTACAGTAGCATACTTCCAATACTCTTTATTTTTATATGTGATTCCGTTACGGTTTGATATCCAATGTTTAGTATAGTCGATAATAAAATGTAACACAAAATCTAGTAAGGCAAGCCATAAAGCCTTGCCGATACCTACTAGAAGTAGTGCTACAAAAAACGTCAGTACTGCATGGTGCAAACAGTGTATCCAAAGCCTTGGTTTAGTTAATTGTGTTTTTGTTCCGTGTTTAGCATCATTAAGTTGAGCTTGAAGGAATAAATCTGCTATAGCATGTTTTACTGTTAGTAGAAAAAAGAATGTTAGTGCTGTCATTTATTTTGTTCTTCTTTATATATTTTTTTGAGATCTTCTAGTGAGTGTAATTTTTCATTAGCATCCTCATCAATGCCTGCTTCTCTGATTATATCTTTTAGTTCTTCTATTTTCTTTAAGTCTGCATCATGTTGTTCTCTTAATGTTAATACTACATTAAGTTTTTGATTAAGTCGAATCAAATCGTTATCTAACATACGTATACGATCAATTAGCCCAATAAGAACACCTTGCGCTTGTCCAATAACTGGATCAATCTCTTTAGTAACCCATTGCCATATAAAATATATGAAGTATCCCATACCCACTGCGGCAATAATTGGAAATCCATAATCATTAATTAGAGATCCTAGTGTCGATGAACTCTCAAGTGGTACAGGTGTTTCCATTAGATGTCGTCCTTGTCTTCACCTATCTTAATAAGCCAACCACGTTCGTTTACACGGAATATATCTCCTGGTTGGTATAGTGTATTATCTTTGGCACCGGGTTTTCCATGACGATCCCATCCCATGACTTCGCCTTCCCAGTCACCTTTAACTGTAAAACCATTACCGCCAGGCAAACTGTCGATTGTATAATCAACCCACATCATTGCTAGTTGCCATCAGGTTTTTAACCATGTCTTCGCTATTGCCTATTAATTCAAAGTATCCGTTGGGACCTATTTTATATACATCACCAATTTTTAGTTCAACATCGTCAATTACAAAAAATTTGTCATCTGGTTTTTTATTATTCAAAATACGAAATCCATTTTGGAATTTCATTAGTAGTAAGTTTTTCCACATCATTTTAGTCTTTCCTTGCGTCTGCTTTACCGTCAGCTCTTGCTATACGGTCTACGTCTGGAGTTAATCCTAACGCATTACTCATTAGGGTATCAATACGTATGACATCATGATTCATCGTTTGTACACGATTATCGAGACCCATAATAATCCCCTTTAAACTATTGACACTTGACGTAACACCTGCTAATATAAACTTTAGTGTTAGATACACGAAGTATCCAGCCGCTAATGCGCCAACAATTGGAAAACCTACCTCTGCTATTAATCCGAATATTTCCATTTCACCCTCACAGTTAAATGCTACTGTTATTTATGGAAAAGAGAGTTAAATAATCTTATGTCTGAAGAGAAACCAAAGCAAGATGACCCATGTGATGATGTAGGTAAAAATCTGTCAGATTGGTATAAAAAACCAGTTGACAAGTAAGACGTTTTACTATATACTATAATAGAAAATCAGGGAGATTAATATGCCATTACCGGAAAATCCGCCAGTTGGGTTCTTAGAAAAATATTATGAGAATTGCACAGAGAGAGAATCATTTAATGAGCCTGTGTATACTAAGGAAGAATATTGGAAGATTTGGATAGAAATGGTTGAACATCAGGAGAGTAGAACATGAAAAATTTAATTATTGCGGGAATTATTACATTACTTGCAACAAGTGCGAGTGCTAACAGTTGGACAACAACTGGTCGAGTAGTTGCTATTGATCCTGTATACACAAAAATAAACCAACAACAGCCCAAAAACGTATGTCGTAATGTTGAAGTGCCAGTTTATGGTACACGCCAAGGCAATGGTGCTAGTGGAGGAGATGTATTAGGCGGTATGATTATTGGCGGACTACTTGGCGGAACAGCAACAGGTAAAGACCAAGGTGCTGCAATTGGTGCAATAATTGGTGGTGCAATTGCTGCGGAAAATAAAAAAGGCAGTAAGCAAGTTATTACAGGATATCGAACTGAGCGTAAGTGTCATACTGAATACTACAATACCAATGCAACTGTTATCAATGAATACGACATCACTTACAAGGTAGATGGCCAGCATTTTGTTATAAGAGTCAATCGTAGACAAGGTGAGCAAGCATGGCTTGGACAAAGTCGTAGATTCCGTGTTAGTTATCAACTTTTAAATTGACATTTGTATCAATATACGCTATAACGTAAGAAACAATAATTTACGCTGGAGAGTAATATGAGTATGCATTTGGTTGGTCCATATATGACCACAACAAAGTATAATCGTAAACAAAAAAAACCAAACGCTAAACAACTAAAAGCACAGGCTGAACATGACAAATGGTTGGCTAAAATGGGTGTAGGTAAAACTAAAGCTAAACACACTAATGAAATACCAGACTATAGTACTACGCAAGAAGTAGAGCTTAGTAATCAGATTGCTGGTCACGGGCCTGCTAAAGAAAGTATGACCTATAGCGGTGAACGTCAGCTACTAGGTATTGCCACAATGCATAAATCAAATATGGTTCCAGTCTTCGCCGATAAAAAAGAAGATGCAAAAGATATTGCAAGTATGAGGAGATAGAAAATGATTGAGAAATTAATTTATGGTGCTGCCGCAGTTATTTTTATTGTAGGTGTAGGATTTTATTTACAGCATATCTGGAGTGATTGTCTTCAAGAGAATTCATTCCTAACTTGTATGAGGATGCTTAATAAATGATCAAACCAGGTATACATGCTACTATTGACTTAGAAACACTTGACACACTGCCTAGTGCTACAGTACTAAGTGTGGGCGGTGTTAAGTTTCGCCCAGATAGTAGTGATGACCCATACGATAGGTTCTATATGAAAATCTTGGTTGATGATCAAGATAAACTAGGACGCACCGCCAGTGACGACACAGTTGAATGGTGGGGCAAACAGGACCCTAAAGTAATGGAGGAAGCGTTTGATCAAACTGGTGCAGTTACGGTTGCTGAGTTTTTAGCGGCACTCAACAAGTGGATTGTTGGTGTAGATACATTTTGGGGTCAGGGCTATGGCTTTGACTACACAATATTGGAGAATATGTATCGTGCTAGTGGCCGTAACGCACCTTGGTATTTTTGGCAAGTGCTGGACTCACGTACACTGATACAAATGTTGCGTGAAGATCCACGTACACAGTTTCAAACAAATTTACACAAAGCAGATGATGATGCATTTTATCAATCAAAAGCAATTCAGATTGCACTAAAAGATCTGGGTGTATTTGAATGATACAATGGTATGATATTATAATGTCAATATTGACTGCATGGTTACTGCTTAATATGGTGTTCTTTCCTTACATAGGTTTTATCTTGGCATATGGTGTATGGGAAGGTTGGAACAGGTATTGTTTATATAGATTAAAAATGGAGAATAACAAATGGGGCTAGTACCTATCGTAATTGATAAAACAAGCGCAGGTGAACGTAGTTATGACATCTACAGTCGGTTGTTAAAAGATCGAGTAATTATGCTAAACGGTCAAGTAGAAGACTATATGGCTAACTTAATTGTTAGTCAGTTATTGTTTCTGGAAAGTGAAAACCCAGATGCTGACATTACACTTTACATTAATAGTCCTGGCGGCGTTATTACTAGTGGCATGAGCATTTATGACACAATGCAATATATTAAACCAGACGTAGTAACAGTCGTAAACGGACAAGCATGTAGTATGGGAAGTTTTCTAGCACAAGCAGGTGCTGCTGGTAAACGTATGGTATTGCCAAATAGTCGTACAATGATCCATCAACCAAGCGGCGGTGCACGTGGTATGCAAAGTGATATTGAAATCCAGTATAAAGAGATCACACACCTGAAAAAACAGTTGACAAATCTTTATGTTAAGCATAATACTAAAGGTAAGACATATAAAGATTTTGAACGTGACATGGATCGTGACACGTTTATGACAGCACAAGAAGCAGTTAACTACGGTTTAGCTGATCTTGTAATTGATAAGAGATAACTAATACAGTGGACTATGTGTTCGACCCACTTTAAATATTCCGCACACTCCATTAACAAAGGAGTATACTAATGGCTTACTATTCAACTAAAACATACGGGCACAACATAGGATTGAGTGCCTGCTTTAGACAACCACATGCAGATCACTCACACTGCCGTTTCTTACATGGATACAGTTTACAATTTAAATTTACATTCGCAGCAGATGAACTAGATAAACGTAACTGGGTTGTAGATTTTGGTGGATTGAAACCACTTAAAGCATGGCTAGAAGATACATTTGATCACAAAGTTGTCCTAGACAGAGATGATCCAATGATGTACAAGTTTGCAGAACTGGAAAATGCAGGACTTGCTGAACTGACTATACTAGACGGTGTAGGTGTAGAGAAGTTTGCATATCATGCTTGGAAACAAGCAAACGAACTTGTACAAGAAATGACAGACGGACGCTGTCGTTGCGTTGAAGTAGAATGTGCTGAGCATGGTGCCAACTCAGCAATATATGAGGCATAGGAATTTGGTTAAAGAAGAAACAGTACATGATAACATAGTTAATAATCTACGTAATGTATATGATCCAGAAATAAGTGTAAATATATACGATTTAGGACTAATATATGATATTAATGTTGTAGATAGCAAATGCAACATTATTATGAGTCTAACAAGCCCATTCTGTCCAGCTGTAGATCAAATTCTTGAAGATGTAAAATATGCTTCACTTAGTGTTGATAGCATTAGTGACGTAAATGTTGACATTACATTTGATCCACAGTGGGGTCCAGAAATGATGAGCGAAGATGCAAAATTAGTCTTGGGTATTTTTTAAGGAGAAATAAATGTTTAAAACGATTAAAAAGTTGTTGGGTGTTGTTCCAACTGATGAACAAGAAACAGATAAAGAAGCAATTGAAAAAATTGAAAAGGCTGAACGTGTAAAAACTGTAACAGTAAAGCCTAAAGAAGCTACAACAGCAAAGCCTAAACGCATGACTCGTAAGAGTCTTGGCACACTGACCAAGTTACAAATTGACGAACTAGCTGCTGAAATGTTTGGTGTAGAGTTAGATAGACGTAAAACAAAAACTGCAATGATTGAAGAATTTATGGCAGCACAAAAGAAAGCAAAATAAAATATGACATACATTGTTGATGACTCTTGCATTAAATGTAAGTATACAGATTGTGTATCTGTATGTCCTGTTGACTGTTTTTACGAAGGTGAGAATATGTTAGTTATCAATCCAATAGAATGTATTGATTGTGGTGTATGTGAACCCGAGTGTCCTGCAGATGCTATTAAGCCTGATACTGCGCCAGGTGCAGAAGAGTGGGTTGAGTTTAACCAAAAATATTCAGATTTATGGCCTGTTATTTTTGAACAAAAAGACCCCATGCCAGACGCTAAAGAATGGGACGGAGTTCAGGGTAAAATGGAACACTTTAGTGAAAAGCCAGGACCTGGATCCTAAATAAATACTCGGGGAAAAGAATATGATAAATTTAAGTATTACAGAATCTGCAAAAGACTACCTAACAAAGATGACTGAGAATAACGGTAAGCGTTATGTAACACTTGATGTTAAAGGTGGCGGTTGTAGTGGATTTAAATATGAATGGAACTTTAGTGATGAAAGTTCTGGTAATGTAATTGACGACATCTTGGTCATTGATATAATGGCTGAGATGTTTTTGTTTGGGTGTACAGTAGATTATGTGCAAGAACTAGGCGGCAGTTATTTAACAGTTGTCAATCCCAACGCCACAGCCAGTTGTGGTTGTGGTGAGTCGTTCGCAGTTTAAACGAGGAAAATATGAAAATAATCACAGGGAGTAGCAATCATGTCTTTGCTAAGGCGGTTGCGGACCATTGTTTTACTGATCTGGTTCCAGCAGAATTAAATCGGTTTAGCGATGGAGAAATATGTGTAGAGGTACAAGAAAACATTCGTGGTTCGGATGTTTTTTTAGTGAATAGTACTTGTACACCAGTTAACGATAGTTTAATGGAACTGTTAATAATGATTGATACTGCGAAACGTAGCAGTGCTAGGCGTATTACGGCAGTAATTCCATATTTTGGTTATGCAAGACAGGATCGTAAGAGTGCAAGTCGTACTCCTATTACTGCTAAACTTGTTGCAAATTTGCTTACTACAGCAGGAGCAGACAGAGTTCTTACAATGGACTTACATGCAGGACAGATACAAGGCTTCTTTGATATCCCTGTGGATGATTTAACAAGCCGTGTAGTATTTGCAAAAGATATTAAGCGTAATATCCAAACAGAACAAGGAACAGTGTTTGTAAGTCCTGATGCAGGTGGTGCAGTACGTGCAAGAAAGTTTGCTGATATGTTTCATGCAGACATTGCTATTGTAGACAAGATGCGTCCAGAAGCAGGCAAGTCAGAAGTCATGAATTTAATTGGAGATGTAAAAGGTAAGCATGCAATTTTAGTTGATGATATTGTTGACAGCGGTGGAACATTATGTAAGGCCGCAGAAGCTATTTTAGATGCAGGTGCACTAAGTGTACGTGCATACATTACACATGGTGTGCTAAGTAATGGCGCAAGTAAAAAGATAGACACTAGTAAATTACAAGAACTAGTAATTAGTGATAGTATTCCTTATACAGGAACAAGTAAAAAAATACGCCAAGTAAGTGTAGCACCATTATTTGGAGAAGCAATGCGTAGGATTACCAACGAAGAATCAGTGAGTAGTTTATTTAAATGAAATATGTAATAGATATAGATGGAACAATTTGTAACGAAGTGTTTTTACCAGATGGTAAAAAAGATTATGCGTTACACACACCAATACCAGAACGTATTGAAAAAGTAAACAGATTATATGACCAAGGACATACAATTAAATATATGACAGCTCGTGGAAGTGTTAGTGGAGTTGATTACTATAATTTAACAAACAACCAATTGATAAAGTGGGGTGCAAAATTTCATGAGTTAAGTGTCGGAGAAAAAGAACACTATGATGTTTGGATTGATGACAAAGCGTTTTGGAGTGAAAACTTCTTCCGTGAAACTGGTGAGACATATGAGTAATATTGAGATAACTACTCATCCAACAGGACGCAGTCCAGAAAACAAATACTTTTTCGGTAGCAGGACTAACGAATTAGACATGACAAGACCTAAATATAACAAGATTGGTGACGAAGCTGATTACCAAAAACTGTTTTGGGAACTATATGAACACCCAACAACACATGCACACGAGCTAACTTTTTATACTAGTGGTATGTGTTTTCGTGTTTGTACAAACGATGATAGACATGCACAATTTGTACGCAATATGTTTACAGTTGTAGATAATCCATATGAACACACCGCAGATTGGACAATATACCACAATACTGATATTGAAAGCCAACCTAAAATATATGTACACCTAACAGAACACGTTATGTGTATTGTGGGTACAACATTTTTAGGAGAGATTAAAAAAGGTGTATTTGGTATTGTAAGTTTTGAAACACCTGTTAATGGTATACTGCCAATGCATTGTAGTGCATTTACATATGGCGACACAACCAACTTAATGTTTGGACTTAGTGGTACAGGCAAAACTACACTGAGCAGTGATCCAGAATATCAACTTATTAGTGATGATGAAGTACTTTGGAATCAGGACGGTATTGAAATGATTGAAACAGGGTGCTATGCAAAGAGCGAAGGGTTATCGCCAGACACGCATCCTACTATTTTTAATGCAGTTGAGTTAGCACAAAAGCAAGACACATTGGTGATAGAAAATCCTGGTGCCGCAAACGCAAGACTAAGTTATCCTATCAGTTGTGTTGAAAATGCTTATCATGAACCACAAAAATTTAATCATCCAGACAACATATTCTTTTTAACAATGGATGCTAGAGGTGTATTTCCTAGTTGCACTAAAATAGATGGAGAAGCAGTTAGACGTTTCTTTGAAACAGGATACACAAGCCAAATGCCAGGCACAGAAGCAGGCACTAACGAGATCAAACCACTGTTTAGTCCGTGTTATGGTTCACCGTTTATGCCAAGACCTGTAAGTGAATACAGCGACTTATTAATGCAAAAAATACATGCAAACAACTGTAATGTGTATTTGGTTAACACAGGTATGGACGGCAACGGAACTCGTTATGCTCTAGACTATACAAGATGGTGTATTAAAGATGCTATAGAAGTTGATCAACCATCACGTGGTGCTGAATGTTTGGAAATACTAGAGGGATTAATTAATGAGTAGATTTATAGCGGCAATGGATCACAGCGGTGGCAGTAGTCCAGGGGTACTAGAGCGTTACGGTTATACTAATGCACACGAACTACCACATGAAGTAGTAATGGACGACATCCATTTGATGCGACTACGTATGGTAGACAATCCAGACTTTAACAGCGATAACATCAGTCATGCGATCCTGTATAAAGACACAGTAGAGCGTGGTATGGTTTCTGTACTAAATGAAAAAGGTATTGATGCAATACTAAAAATTGACAGCGGTATCAACTCACGTGGAATGCTTAAAGACTTTCCAGTGGAAGAGATGTGTCAATTTGCACTTGATAACGGTTGTGTAGGAACAAAAATGCGTAGTGTTATTGATCCTAAACCTGGTTGGGACAGTACACAAAATGTATATGGTATTGTTGAGCAACAGTTTGAGATTGCAAAGCAGGTTTACGACACTGGATTAATTCCTATTGTTGAGCCAGAGATTAACATTCACCATGAAGACAAAACAAAACTAGAACATTGGCTACATGGTGCACTTAGAGAATCACTTGACAAATATGATGGCAAGTGTATATTGAAACTAACATTACCAGAAATTCCAGAACATTATCAGGAGTTTACGGAACACAAAAAGGTTGTAGAAGTAGTAGGACTTAGCGGTGGTTATAGTACAGAAGAAGCATGTGCTAGATTAATGGATCAAACTAATATGAGTGCAAGTTTTTCAAGAGCACTCAGTGAAGGTTTACTTGTTACACATACGGATGAAGAGTTCAACACAAAGCTATCTGAAAACATAAAACTGATACTGAAAGCATTGTAGTGGCAAAAACTTGTAGTCAACACCATATATTGTTTGACAAAAACGCCGCAGGAGATTGGGATGCTAGTGACACTATATGTGGTTTAATAATTGGCACACGAGTATGGTATTGCTGTCGAGAACACATGGAACAACGTATACAGCCTGATTTAAGTGTAAAGTATGTAAAGAGCGAAGGAATAAGTGATGACTGAGATACAGCAATCAATACAAGCCAGTCAATATGGACACCCTAATGTGTATCCAAACAGTGAGCATATCAAACCTCCCATGGAAAAAGAACGCATTCGTGTAGTAGAGCAAGCAACTAGAGCAGAAGTAAAACTAGCACAAACAAAAGCAATTGAAGAACGTTACGAAGAAATACAAGCACTAAGAGATCAAGCCGCTATTAGGTATAATAGAGACGGCACAACAGTAAGCCCTGGAGAGACGCAGGGACAATTTATAGACATGGAAGTATAAATGACAAACCCATTTAAAGATATTGAAACATTTGGCACAGCATGTGACCAACCACCTAGTGAAGCAAATTACAAGATGTATTTAAGTCTTATAGATGAAGAAATGGATGAGCTATTAGAAGCTGTTGCTGCAAATGATAAAGTAGAACAACTAGATGCACTAATTGATATTCTTGTTGTTACTATGGGTGCTATTCGTGCCGCAGGTTGGGATGGCGAAGCGGCTTGGAAAGAAGTAATGGACACAAACTTTGCAAAGATTGATCCAGACACAGGCAAAGTACGCAAACGTGAAGACGGCAAGGTGCTAAAGCCAGAAGGATGGAAAGCACCCGAACTAGCACAGTTTGTTGAGTAATAAATAATTTTTGTAATACAAAGGTATTATATTTGTGAGCGACGGG
>Ga0213868_10000190_pt1 | contig 56340 bp, 46 predicted proteins | sample PICome_9_FD_160087 | JGI IMG/M metagenome (GOLD analysis project Ga0213868, IMG submission 160087) | Coastal seawater microbial communities near Pivers Island, North Carolina, United States - PICO127 | ecosystem: Environmental > Aquatic > Marine > Coastal | place: USA: North Carolina... | reverse complement strand
AGTGTTTTGATGCCTAATTTTTCCATAATTCTAACAGGAAACGTAACATCTTGTAATGTGTAACCTTCATATACATGAAAACGCCCTTGCATAACCACTACTTTTTTTCCGGCTAGAATGCCGTAAATTAGTTTGCCTTTATGAAATTCTACAGTGGCTGTAGGGAAATTTGGAATGTGATTATAACTTGCTTCAGCAATGACTTCAATCTCATTGATAAGCTGTCCTAGACCGGTACCTAGTATAATGCCAATTTCTGGTTTGTCGAATCCTTTACTGTTAAGGTAGTTAGCAGTTTCTGTTATAAGTTTAATCATATGGAGTAATATGGTTTTAGTTGATTGTAGGGTTTCATATCTTCAAAAGTATCAATATCATTTAATTCATCTAATGTAAAAACAGTACTATTTTTTAGATCATTTAGAGTGTCTCGTCTCACGGTTTCTGTACCCCATTCCTTATTTTTAAATAGTTTAGGATTAGCCGCTTTTAATCCAAGTAAATAATAACCACCATCTTTTGCTGGTCCAATAACAGCGTCGTATTCATTTATTAGACTAAAAGCTTTATTTATTATTGCCGAATTTAAATCTAATAAATCACTACCAATAATAATCACATTTTTATAGTTGGAGTCAAATAATTGTTGAAAGGCATTTTGCATCCGTTCTCCAAGGTCATTTCCGTATTGAAGTTTTTTATTAAAAAAACTATCATCCCAAATGTCATTATCTTGAATGCTTTCAGAATAAAAAACAAATCGATCTGCATCAACTTCTTTAGAAACATTTGCTGTATGTTGTAGTAAATATTTATAAATTTCAAGTGCTGATTTATCCCCAATGACTTTCGCTAATCGTGTTTTACATTTTCCGAGTTCTGGATTTCGAGTAAATATTACAAGGGCATTTTTCAAATTACAAATTTTGGACAAATTAAAGTTTTAGTCGAAAATAAAACTAGTTAATTACAATTGAATTTAAGTTATTCAACTTTTATAACTAAGAAAATATCTTTTTGTCCAATCCTGTTAGTTTATTACTATAAAATTTATAACTTGAATAAATAAGTATTTAAATTATGAGAAAAGTTTTTTTTGTAACCTTGTTATTTTCAATTCAGTTAATATACAGTCAGGGAAATACTGTAACTGTAGGTAATGCAATTTCTAATTATATAAAAATTGTAGATGTTTATGATACTAGTAGCTCTACAGTTGTTAAATTAGAATTTAATCCTACAGAAGGTTTAAATGGTACTTTACATTCACCAACAGGTGAGTCGCCTTATGTTGTAACTGATAAAAAAGGAAATCGCTACGCCTTAAAATCACAATCCGGATGGTTAGGATCTGGTACAAATGGTTTTGGTTCAAGAGATTTAAAAATTAATGAAAAATTTACAATTAGTCTTTTTTTTAATAAGTTAAAAAGTATAACAGATATTTATTCTTTAACCGAAGTTGACTGTGAAGGAGATAGATGTTGGAACTTTTACGATATTAAAGTTACTGCAAAAACTGAAACAATTTTTGATAAAACTTGGATAGATTATGATGTAAATGATATAGATGGTAGTTTTGGAATAAAAATCCACACTAAGTTCTCTATTTATTATATGAAAGACAGTCCTTTTTATTTGAGCCTTCGCATCATGAAAGGTAGTGATTTTGTTAAAACTGCTAATGTAGATTTTAATAATACTTCAGGACAGATTGAATTAAAAAAACATCTTACTCCAGGTTATGTTAAGACGCTTTATAAAGACGAAACCTTATTTCTTCCTTATAGGTTATTAAGAGAAGAATTGTCAGAAGGTGTCAATAATCTTAAGATAGATGTAGATTTGTTCAATTTAGACGGGACTTTACTTGAGCATTTAGGGTTTAAAGAATTTACTTATACAAAACGCTAGAGTTTAACTAGTTTTAATCAAATACTAGCTTACCATTTTTAAGCCATTTACTCCATTTTTTTGAAAATGCGTGAATACTATCTGTAGTTTGATTTTTTTGGTTGTAAATTTTTAAATTATTGTTTTTCCATTCAAAAATACCACCAAAAAGATTTTTTACATTTTTATAGCCTTCTTTTTTGAGTTTTATAGCAATGTCTTCTGATCTAATGCCTAAAGAACAATACACAACAATGTCTTGATCTTTGTTTTTGATGGTGTCAGTCACTGTTCTTATATTGAAATCGTCATAACCTACAAAAACAGCATTTTTTAAATGACTTACAGCAAACTCTTCTGGTTCTCTAGCATCCAAAAGAACAGCATTTGTTTCTGATATTGCCAACTCACGTACAGAAATATATGGAATTGATTCTTGGTTATATTTCTTTAATAATTTTGATAAATCATCTTGAGAAAAACCTAAACTTGAAATAATAATAGATATGAAAAGTAATCTTAGTTTCATTAAAAAGATAATTATGCAACAACACCTTGACAACTACTTCCTGCACCTGCAGTACATCCATAGCAATGTTGTGAGATGACTATGTTTCTACCTTCGAGTAGTTCCGTTTTATATTCTGAAATATGCTTGGCTTTACTATTTACAGGTAATTCTAGCATTTGATTAAAATCACAATCAAATAAGTAGCCATCCCAACTTACAGAAAGCGTATTGGTACACATTACATTTTCTACTGCCATAGGATTATAAGCTTCGACCAAATTATACATGTAATCTTCGTAGTTTTCTGAAGCAATTAAATAATCTAAAAATCTAGAGATAGGAAGATTTGTAATGGCAAATAAATTATGAAATTGAATTTCGAAATCTTCTAATAAGGCTTTTTTGAAATCTTTTTCCATAGCCATTTGGTCACCAGGTAAAAATGCACCTGAAGGATTGTAAACCAAGTCTAATTTTAGGTCACTATTTGGCATTCCATATCCAACAGCATTAAGCTCTTGTAGGGCTTTTATAGACATATCAAAAACGCCTTCACCACGTTGTTTGTCTGTTTTTCCTCTTGTCCAGTGTGGCATTGAGCTCACTACATGGATGTTGTGTTTTTTAAAGAAATCAGGTAAATCATAATACTTTTTGTTGGCTCTAATTATGGTTAGGTTAGAGCGAACGATAAAATCTTGTACCCCAATTTTTGAAGCTTCTTCTACAAACCATCTAAAATTTGGGTTCATCTCAGGTGCTCCGCCAGTTAAATCTAGTGTATGTGCTCCAGTCGTTTTAATAACATCCAGAATTTGTTGCATGGTTTCTTTGGTCATGATCTCCTTTCTATCTGGACCAGCATCGACATGGCAATGCTCACAAACTTGGTTACACATGTAACCTACATTAATTTGTAGTATCTCGAGTGTTTTTGCTTTAAGAGGAAACTGATTTGTTTCAGAAATTTTATTCTTAAAAGTGGGTAATTCGCCATTGGCAAAAACACCATTAGATAAAATTTCTAGTTGTTTATTTGTATTCGCTAAATCACTATGTCTTTTTTGAAGAGATTGTGTTTTTAATTTACCCATCTAACTTATTTACTTTATTCATCATCTGCACACCATGTACCAGCGTGGCACCACTTTTTATGGCAGCGCCGACATGAATGGCTTCCATCATTTCTTCTTTTGTAACGCCACGTTGAAGACCGTCTTTGGTATAGGCATCAATGCAATAAGGGCATTGCTCGGTATGTGCAACAGCTAAAGCAATTAAAGATTTTTCTCTAGCAGTGAGTGCACCTTCTTCAAATACTTTTCCGTAGTATTCAAAGAATTTATGACCTAACTCTTCACTCCATTCAGTGATTTTTGCAAATTTCCTTAAATCTGCTGGATCGTAATATGTTTTAGACATAAAATGTATTTAGTTTTTTAAAAAAACAAGATAATATTTTAGTACGAAATAGAATGACAAAGCTTACATAAAAAATAAATAAATTCTAGAAGAATTAAAAAACAAAATCAATACAAGATAACTTTCTGTATGTCTTGTAAATTATTTATCTTTTTTAATGTGATTTTTTATGCAGAATTACGACTTGCATTAATATTACCAAAGAGAGAACGAGTAACCATACTCGCATAAATCCTTAATTGCTCATCATCTGTTTTTACACCTTCTTTTTCAAGTTCTTGGATTTTCTTTAAAGCATATTGCTGAATAGTCAGTAACGGCAAAACTATTGATTCTCTTACAGCTATTGATGCCTTTCCAGCAGGTTCTTCTTGCATGAGTTCTTTATAGCCTGTAAGCTTCAGTATTAGTCGTTTTGAAGTCTCGTATTCATTATAAATAATTTTCCAAAATTCTCCATAATCAGGATCTTCTGCCATATATCTTGTTAAATCAAAAAAGGATTTTGAAAGTGACATCATACTGTTTTCAATCAAAGTTTTAAAGAAATCTGATGTTTTAAATAAGTTTTGGACTTTCTCAAACTCGCCAGTATCTTCATAGTGTTTCAAAGCGGTACCTACTCCAAAAAATCCAGGTACATTTTGTTTTAATTGACTCCATGACCCAACAAACGGAATAGCACGTAAATCTTCAAAAACTAAGCCTTCTGCTTTTCCACGTTTAGAAGGTCGACTTCCAATATTAGTTTTTGCATAATACTTAAGCGTGCTCATATGTTCTAAGTACGGAATGAATTTGGGATGTGCCTTAAAGTCTGAATAAGCTTTGTAACTACGTTCAGATAAATCGGTTATAACGTCTCTGTTTTCGTGGAGCATACTTAAATCCGAATTATTAAAACTGTTATGTATACCAGAACTTATCAACTGTTCAAGGTTGTATTGCGATGAGTCTAAAGTCCCAAAATTAGAACTGATTGTTTGACCCTGAATAGTGAGTTGCACTTCCTTATCTTCAATAGTTGGACCAAGTGAAGCATAAAAATTATGTGTTTTACCACCACCACGTGCAGGTGGACCACCACGACCATCAAAGAAAATAACAGTTATGCCATGAGCTCTCGATACTCTTGTGAGATTTTCTTTTGCTTTATAAATTGCCCAATTAGCCATCAAATAACCGCCATCTTTTGTGCCGTCACTAAACCCTAACATTATAGTTTGTTTATTACCTCTAGTTTTTAGATGTACTGCATATTCAGGATTTGTATATAACTCTTTCATAATTGCTGGTGCATTTTCTAAGTCGGTAATTGTTTCAAAAAGTGGACCTATATCTACGGTAAGTTTATCATGAAATGCAACCAGTTTTAGCATTGCAAATAATTGCATAACGTTTAATGTGGTTTGGTTGTTACTTATTATGTAACGGTTTGCAGCTTTTTCACCATTTTTATCTTGGATGGTTTTAATAGCTTTCATAGTTTCTAAGGCCTTTAAAGTTTCTTCATCTTTAATAATAGATAAATCAATTCTGCCTTTTATTTCTGAAAGTATTTTAATCTGTTCTCTTTCTGTTAAATTATAATAGTTTTCAGGAAAAATAGCATCCCCATTTTTAATAGAGGCATTAACCATGTCATTAAAAAACTGGTTGTGTTTACGGCTGTCTTGTCTAATGTCTAAGTTTGCAAAATGAAACCCAAATAAATGAATTTTATTTATTAGACTGTTGACTTCATTGAAGTATAGGGATTGGTGTTTATCTACGATTATATCTTTAATAGCATTCATTTCCGAAGCAAAATGCTCTACAGTTAAGGACGATTTTTTGTTGGTAATAATTTTCCAAAGCTCTGTTTCCAAAGCAACTATTCGATGTTCAATACCCTCAAAAGTTAGTTTCCGTCTTAGGCGACGTGCATCTCTGTAGTAGTTTTTAATCACAGTTGCTCTTAATCTAGAAGCCACTTTTAAAGTTATTTCAGGTGTTACAAATGGATTACCATCTCTATCACCACCTGGCCAAAATCCAATATTTATAATGTCATTTTCTATGTGTTTTCCATCAAATATATTTTGTTGGATATAATCGTAGATTGAACCAAAAGATTTATAAAAAACATTCTCTAGGTACCAAATAAGACTAACAGCTTCGTCATATGGTGAGGGTTTTTTATGTTTATAAAAAGGAGTCTTACCCAATTGTGCTAATAAGTTATTGATTTTAACTAAATCATTATCTCTTGTTGCCTGTGTTAAGTCAGTTATGATTCCTAATACCGAACCTGGATAAAATTGTGTTGGATGTGCCGTCAATACAATTCGTACCTTAAATTCTTCTAAGTATCTCCTGAGTAAGTCGAGTTTATTGTTTTTAGAGGCAGATTCTTTCAAACTACGTAAAGTGCCTATACCATCCATATTGTTTACCACAGGAAATGCAGCATCTTCAATAGCGTCAAATAATACAACTTGACGTTCTATATATTGAATGAACCTGAATAATAAATTAATCTGGCTTTCAGGAGAGCGTCGAGCTTGATACTTTTTAAAAAATGTTTCAACTATTGTTGTTGGGTCATCTTGATTAGCAAAACCTTTTTCGCATGTGGCTTGAAATAATGGTAATAATGTACCAGTTCGGGTAACGGTGTCAAATGGAAGTGTAACAAATATGCTATTGTATATTTGGTATTTAGACAATACATTTTGATTAAATCTTGTAAGTTTTGGTTGTGTAGGCATTAATTTAATATTTGCAGATGATGTTTATTTAAATGGAAATTGTTTTAAATTTTCTCTTTTTAGAGGATTAATATAATTATAATTAGAATCAATTGACTAAGTAATAACATTAAGTTTTAGTGATTTTTAGTACTTACCCTATAAAATCAGCTTTGGAAACTATTTAAAAGAATATTGCTAGTGAATAGAATGAGGACTAGAGAAAAGTTTTTTATGTAGTAAGGTTTTAAAACCAAAAAACCCGATTCAAAGAATCAGGTTTTTGACGGTGGTGCCTCCAGGAATCGAACCAGGGACACAAGGATTTTCAGTCCTTTGCTCTACCAACTGAGCTAAGGCACCAGTTGCTTCAATACTAAAGCGGGTGCAAATATAAATTCATTTTTAGTATTACCAAAAGAAAATAACAAAATTTGATTTTATAAATTTGTCTTTTCTTAACTGCCTATGAATCTTATAGTAGACGTTGGTAATACACGCGTAAAATTTGCTGTATTCGATAATAATCATCTTCAATGGAAGACTAATTTTTTGCTAAGTGACTTTGAATCAGAATTTAAAGCGGTCAAAAATAAATTCCCAGATGTTAAATCAGCAATTATATCTTCAGTAGGTAGACTCAAAAAAAAGTATATCGATACTTTAGAAAATGATATGAGAGTTATCAAACTGAATTCAGAAACTAAAGTACCTTTCCAGAATAACTATAAAACACCAAAAACTTTAGGTGTCGATCGTATAGCATTAGTTACTGGTTCTGTCTTAAAATTTCCTAATAAGAACGTATTGATTATAGATGCAGGTACTTGTATTACATACGATTTTATTAATAAAAATAATATTTATCTGGGCGGTGCCATATCTCCTGGTTTGAGATTGCGATATCAATCATTAAATGATTTAACAGCAAATCTACCATTATTAGAAACTAAGAGGCCTAAAAAAGTCATTGGTAATACAACAACATCTTCAATACATTCTGGTGTTGTTTTAGGAACAATTTATGAGATTCAGGGTATTATAAAGGTTTACAGTGAAAAATATTCAGATTTAACAGTTATTTTAACAGGAGGAGATGCTAAAATGTTGTCTAAACAATTAAAAAGTAGCATATTTGCCAACTCGGATTTTCTGCTTGAGGGTCTAAATTATATTCTGGAATTTAATTCGAAATAATGATTAAAAAATTTATTGTAGTTCTCATTGCAATAGTTGGATGTTTTTCTTACGCACAGCAGGGTACTGCGTCTCCATATTCTTTTTACGGTATTGGTAGCTTAAAATTTAGAGGCACTGCCGAAAATCGTGGAATGGGTGGTATTGGTTCTTACATTGATAGCTTGCGTATAAATTTAAGAAATCCAGCTTCATATGCAGGGAAAAACCTTAAGGCGGATCCATACAACGATGAGAGTAGACCAGTCAAATTTTCTGTTTCAGGTACATTTAATAGTACAACCCTTGAAAGTAACACAGGTTCAGAAGAGGCAGGGACGTCAACATTCGATTATTTAGCAGTATCTATACCTTTAGGCAAGTTTGGGGCAGGTTTTGGTTTATTACCTTTTACTTCTGTAGGGTATAAACTCCAAGACATCAATGCAGCACAGAATAATAGAATTGATTATAGATATGAAGGTGAAGGTGGACTGAATAAAGCTTTTTTAAGTTTAGGTTATCTTGTTAATGATAATATAACAATAGGTGTTGATGCAAATTATAATTTTGGAAACACACAGAATAGTGCTGTTCAGTTTGTTTATGATGTCGATGGAAATATTGTCCAATTTGCTACACGAGAAGATAACCGCTCAGATTTAAGCGGACTTAATTTCAATATTGGTTCAGCATACAAAGGAAAGCTAAATGATAAATTAGAGTTGTCTGCAACTGCTACCTATTCTCCAGAAAGCAGTTTAAGTTCTATTAACGACCGTTCAATTTCTACTCTAATTATTTCAACACTTGGAGATGAGTTTGTTCAAAATACAATAGAAGTAGATTTAACTGCTAATAACTTGGCTGAAACTGAATTAGATTTACCTTCCAGATTAGCATTAGGTTTAGGAGTCGGTCGAACATCAAAGTGGTTTATAGGTGCTGAGTATGTAGCACAAAACACAAGTGTTTTTAATAATCCAATTTTTAGTACAACCAATTCATCATTCGAAGATGCATCCTCTTTTGCGATAGGTGGTTTTTATTTACCAAACCATAGGTCATTATCAAATTACTTAAAAAGAATCACTTACCGAGCTGGAGCGCGATTTGAAAATACTGGTCTGGTTGTAAATAATGAATCAATTAACGAGTTTGGCATATCTTTTGGACTAGGATTACCAATAGGACCGCAGTCAGGATTATTTTCAGAAGTTAACCTTGGTTTCGAATACGGACAAAGAGGTACAAAAAACCAAAACTTAATACAAGAGAATTTTTTCAACTTCAACGTCAGTTTATCGGTAACTGACAGATGGTTCCAGAAAAGAAAATATAACTAACAAAAATTTAAAAAAAGATGAAGACGAAAATTACATTAATCCTCTTAGCCCTTGTCTTTGGCTTTAACACAAGTTACGGTCAGCAAGACGAAGAGTGTATGAATAACTTGTCTATATTTAGTTCTTACGTTAAGAATAAAAAATATGACGAAGCATACGAGTCTTGGATGAAAGTAAAAACAAAATGCCCTCAATTTAATAGAAATATTTATGTTGGTGGAGAAAAAATATTAGACCATAAGATAAAAAATACAGCTGGTGCAGAAAAATTACAGTTTATTAACGACCAATTAGCTTTATTTGACCACTATAACAAGTATTATGCATCAAAACTTCCTTTAGGGAAATTACAATCAGAAAAAGGTAATTTATCCTACACTTTTAGAAAAGAGTTAGGTTTATCTGATGAAGAAATTTATAATATTTTTGATAAAGGTTATACAGAAGACTTAAAGAACTTTAAAGATGCCAAAGCATTGTACACCTATTTTACTTTAAAAGTAAATATTTACGAAAAAGGTTCTAAGTCAACAAAAGATACTCAAGATTTATTCGATAAGTATGATGATATTACTGATAAGATTGAATCTGAAGTTGGAACAGCTTCTGAAGGTTTAAACAAAATCATTCAGAAAGAAGAGTCTGGTGGTACTTTAACAAAAAAGGAAGGTCAATACAAACGTTTTTACACTCAGACTCTGAATGCTTACGATAAAATTTCTGGAAGTTTAGATACTAAGATTTCAGAATTAGCTACTTGTAAAGTTCTTATTCCTTTATACCAAAAGGATTTTGACAATAACAAAAACGATACGAAGTGGTTGCAACGTGCCATGAATAAAATGGGACAGAAAGATTGTACTGATGACCCAATGTTTGAAAAATTAGTCGCTCAGAAAAATGCAGTGCAACCAGATGCAACAACTGCTTATTATTTAGGTGTATTAAATGAGAAAAAAGGGAAGATGTCTGAAGCTAATAAGTATTACACTCAAGCAGAAAGCTTAGAAACAGACCCAATTAAAAAATGGAAGTTTGTTTACGCAAGAGCTGATAAAAATAGAAAAGCTGGTAGATTAGGCAAGGCAAGACAATTATATAGAGAAGCGTTAAAACTTAACCCTTCAAACAAAAATCCTTATCTTAGAATTGCAGGAATGTATGCATCTAGCGCAAATAAATGTGGGTCAGATGCGTTTAACAAAAGAGCCGTGTATTGGGCAGCAGCAAAAGAAGCTGCAAAAGCTGGAAGTTCTGGTAGTGCTGCAGTTAGAAGATACAAAGCCTTAGCGCCAGACAAAACAATGATTTTTTCTAAGAGTATGAAATCTGGTGACCCAATTAAAATTGGATGCTGGATTGGACTTACAGTTCGTGTACCTTAATTATCAATGAATAAAAAAAAATCAAATATCATACTCAATACAGTCACGGCATTAGTCGTGACTGTGTTTTTTTCGTGTAAAAATAATTTTAAAGATGTGCAACAAGTTGGTGTGTTGCAAAATGAGCCTATTGGTGTTGCAGATACCATAAATTTAAAGTATACAGACTCTTTTCAGTTAAGAGCAAACTTATTGAGCCCAAAAATGCTAGATTATTCTAATCGAGATTTTGCATTTTCAGAATTCCCAAAAGGCGTGGAACTTATAATTTATGATAGTGATGGTAATAAAAGTAAAATATTTGCCGATTATGCTATTGTTTATAGTGAAACAGATTTAGTTGATTTAAGAGGTAATGTCATATTAGCGACTCATAAAAAGGATTCTTTATTTACAGAACAAATGTATTTTGACCAAACCAAGGAATGGGTTTTTACAAATGAGAACGTAAGATTACGTTCTGAAGGTACAGATATTAACGGTATAGGTTTTGATTCTGACCGAGACTTTGAAGAATACGAGATGTTAGCCATGCAAGGTGATATCGAAGTCAATAATTAACTACCTTTGTGCTTTAATATTTAAAACTATGCTTAAAGCACTAAAATTTTTTCAATACGCCTATATTATCTTCGCCGTTATGTTTGCCTGGGATGCTATTTCAAACTGGTCAATTGACCGAAGTCGTAGTTATATATCGTTATTATTTGCAGCACTTGCAGTATTTATGTTTTTCTTTCGTAAACGTTTTAGAAAAAAGTTTGAAGATCGTCAGAAATAATTAACTATGACAACTGACGCTACAATAATAATTATCTCACTTATTTTATCTGCTTTTTTTTCGGGCATGGAAATTGCCTATGTGTCCTCCAATAAGATCCATATAGAATTAGAAAAAAAACAAGGTGATTTTTTGGGAAAACTGTTAGGAAAATTAACAGCTAAACCATCAAAATACATTACGACAATGCTTATTGGAAACAATATTGCCTTAGTAATATATGGTTTTAAAATGGGAGAAGTATTGGTGCGGTGGTTTAAAACCTTTTTACCATCGGAGTACAGTATTGTCAACTATTTATTTCTAGATTTAGAGTTATTATCTCAAACTATAATTTCTACTTTGATTATTTTGCTTACCGCAGAATTTCTACCAAAAGTATTTTTTCAGATTTACTCCAATACTTTACTGAAGTTTTTTGCATTTCCAGCATATATCTTTTACCAGTTATTTTCATTTATTTCAGAGTTTGTAATTAGAATATCAGATTTTATGTTAAAAACATTCTTCAAAACAGAAGGTGATGCTGTCGAGTTAGCTTTGACAAAAGTAGAGCTAGGTAATTTTATTACGGAACAAATGGAATCTATTGATGAGCATGAACAGGTTGATAGCGAAATCCAAATTTTTCAGAATGCTTTAGAGTTTACAGAGGTAAAAGCTCGTGAAGTCATGGTGCCACGTACCGAAATCATGGCAATAGACATATCGGATTCTATCGAAAATTTACGTCAGCTTTTTGTCGATACGGGTTACACCAAAATTTTAGTATATAAAGATTCGATGGATGATATTCTGGGTTATGTACATTCCTTTGAATTGTTCAAAAAGCCAAAAAGTATAAAGTCTATTTTAATCAAAGTCGTCTTTGTTCCAGAGACAATTCTTGTTAAAGATGTGCTAAACCTTTTAACAAAAAAACGAAAAAGTATAGCTGTAGTTATTGATGAATATGGTGGTACTTCTGGAGTAATGACTGTAGAGGATATCATAGAAGAGTTATTTGGTGAGATTGAAGACGAGCATGACAGTGTCGAGTTAACTGAAGAACAGCTAACAGATGATAGTTTTAGTTTTTCTGCACGTCTTGAGGTCGATTATCTCAACGAAACCTATAAACTTAATCTTCCTGAAAGCGAATCTTATGAAACTTTAGGTGGATTAATAGTCAATCATACAGAAGATATTCCGCAGTTAAAAGACACGATTATTATCGAAAACTTTAAGTTTACAATCATTGAAGTTTCATCCACTAAAATAGATAGTGTTCATCTTAAATTAATTACTGAAGATTAATCGCTTTTTATTCGTCTAAAAAAGAAGCGACATCCTTTTATTATTTGGGATAATATCTTATTTTCGCACACTTAATTTCAACAAATTAGATACCATAAAATGGCAGTTTTAAATAAAATCAGACAGCGTTCGCTAGTATTAATTTTAGTAATCGCATTGGCATTATTTGCTTTTGTTATAGGAGATGTTTTTAGAAACCTAGATTCTACTGGCGGTCCACAAGACATTATAGCAACAGTAAACGGTGAAGACATAAAAAGAGAACCATTTATGCTAGCAGTGCAAAACATGCAACAACGAACTGGACCTAATACTTCAGAAACTCAGGTGAAAAATAATATTTACAACGAAGAGTTAAGACGTATCATAATGAGTTCGGAGTTCGATAAGTTAGGACTTACCGTTGAGAAAGATAAGATGCGTGAGTTGTTAGAAACAAGCTTTGGTAACTATCCGGAGTTTCAAAATCAAGACAGTATCTTTGATGTTAATAAAATGAGTGCATTTATTGCCAATCTAAAAGACATACAACCTCAAGGAGCACCTTTGAGTACATTCACTATCAATTACGCGCAATGGACAAATAACGAGCAGTCATTAGCCAATAACGCATTAACACAACAGTATTATAATTTGGTAAAAGCTGGTGTTAACGCAACAGTAACAGAAGCAGAAGACGATTACATTGCTGGAGCTAAAACTTTAGATTTAAAATACGTTCAAGTTCCATATAATACCATTGCAGATAGTTTAGTTACAGTGACTAAGTCAGATATTAAAGACTACATTGAAAGAAATAAAGACACTTACCAAGTCGATGCTACCAGAGAAATTTTGTTTGTAGAGTTTAAAGAAGAAGCTTCTGTTGAAGATGAAGATGCTCTTAAAGCAGAACTTTTAGTGCTAAGAAGCGATAAATTAGAATTTAATGAGTCTACAAAAGGAACTGATACTGTATTTGGTTTTGACAACACAAAAAATATTGAAGCTTTTGTAAACTCTAATTCTGACATCAAATATTCTGCAGATTACTTTAGACCAGCTCAATTAGGTACTGCAAAAGATAGTTTATCAAATACTGCTATCGGAGAATATTACGGTCCATACAAAGATGCTGGCTATTACAAATACTCTAAGATATTGGATAAAGCAAGTAAAGCCGATTCAGTAAAAGTACGTCACATACTCATTCCTTTTGCCGGTGCTACAAGTGCTGCGCCTGATGTTATGAAAACAAATGAAGAAGCAAAAGCAACTGCAGACAGTATTTACAGTGTGTTAAGAGTTAATCGCTCTAAGTTTGTAGATTTATTAGAATTATCTTCAGATAAGGTGAGTAATGAAAAAGAAGGTGTTATTGAATTTGCTTATAACCAAGGATTTGCTCCTCCATTCAAAGCATACTCGTTTGACAATAAAAAAGGAGATATGGGTGTAGTCGAAACAAGTTTTGGTTACCATATCATAGAAATATTAAACCAAACAGCTTTCAATAATACATTACAATTAGCAACTGTAGCACGTAAGATTGAACCTTCAGAAAAGACAAATGACGATGTGTTTAATGCAAAACAAAAATTTGAAATTGCTGCTGAGACAGGTGACTTTAGAGAGCTAGCTGCAGAGCGTAACTTAACTGTTAAACCGGTTACTTTTAAAGAACTTGATGAGAATATCCCTGGATTAGGAAGTCAACGACAAGTGGTACGATGGGCTTTTGATAACGAAACTGAAGTTGGGGATTATAAAAGCTTTACTGTTGCAGGTGTTGGTTTTATTGTAGCACAATTAGTTGATGTTAATGAGGAAGGTTTAATGAGTGTAGAAGACGCTGCTGCTTCTGCAAGTACAGCTGTCCGTAATGAGAAGAAAGCAGAAATGATTCGTAAAAAAATTGCTACTGGTGCGTTAGCAGATATTGCTGCTGCACAAGGACAAACAGTAAAAAATGCCACTGGTGTTACAATGAGTAACACTACATTATCTGGTGCCGGTGCTGAACCAAAAATTGTTGGTGCTGCATTTGGATTAGGGAAAGGTGAAGTTTCTAAACCCATTGATGGAAATAGAGGCGTTTATGTGGTTGAGGTAACCAAAGTAAGTGAAGCTACTAAACTAGAAAACTATGCTGCCATCATAGCGCGCTTGAGTAATGCCCGTAAAGACAATGTTCAAACCAAGGTGTATTCTGCACTAGAAGCTGCAGCTGAAATTGAAGATAACAGAGCAAAAACAGTTTACTAACAAGAAATATTTATATAATAAAAAAGCCTTTGCAATTGCAAAGGCTTTTATGTTTTAAGAACGAAATTAATTAGCTTTTAATCATTTTATTATAAGGAATAATTGTATTAAAACCTTTAGCCTCAAAATAAGCGACAGGATTAGTTTTAGAAGTGACCATAACAAAATCACCGCCCCAAGCGCCAAGACTTTTTATGGCTCCATTAAAATCACTGAAGAGTACTTCTTTAACGGGTTTTAGATTTATGATTTTTGAAATAATATCCTCATGCAAAACTATAAGTGCTTCAAACTCTTTTTGATTGTCACATAAAATCATTTTATCTGATATATGATTGATTTTTGAGATTGAAGCTTTTAAATCACCTTTGTAATTTCGATAAGCAGCAATACCATCTCGACTATTTTGTTTCTGATTGAGATAAACAAAATAAATATGATTTTTAAAACTAGGATTAAAATCGACTGTTATCACCGAAGAATTTTTACCAGTCAACTGGAAAGAGATAGCATTATCGTTTTGTGCACAAGCAATATCGTAACCGCTTCCACCAAAAGTGAGTTCTAATAATTTGTAAGCATTAACATTTGCCCAATCGGCAACATTATTAATTAGAGTAGATGAGGTACCTAATCCCCAATTTCTATTAAAATCTTGAGTAGTTTTAATATTGAAACCGTTACTCTGTTTTAAGAAATTTGGGGTTAAAGAATTTACACTCCTTAATATCTCTATGAGTTTTTGAGATATTTTATTACTGGATGTGTAATTATTAGATAATATATTTTCAATTAAAAACTTATCATTAAACCAGATGTTATTGGATTCATCAAAGCTTTTCCAGTTTATGTAATCACTATTGTTGTTTTCAATCAAAAGTTGTTGACCAAATGATGTAGGCAATGCTAAAGCTTTTGCACCATCAAGAACCAGATATTCTGCAGTCAATAGAAGTTTTCCGTTACTTTTGAATTTAGTCATCAATTACGCTCTTAATTTTTCAATGGCTTCGACTACAGCACTATGTGTGACTGTATTTTTTTTAAAATGGTCAATAAGTTGTTTTTTTTCGGTTTCGTTTGCTTCAAACTGATTTAAGATGTTCATTAAGTGCATCTTCATATGTCCTTGTTGTATACCCGTTGTAGTCAATGATTTTAATGCTGCAAAATTTTGAGCTAAACCAGCAACAGCAACAATTTTCATTAAGTCTTTCGCAGATGGTTTTCCAAGCATTTGTAAGGCAAATTTCACTAATGGATGTAAACTGGTTAATCCACCGACTGTACCTAATGCTAAAGGTATTTCTAACCAAAAGCAAAATTCATTATCGTCAATACTACAATGTGTTAAACTAGAGTATTTGCCATCTTTTGAAGCATAAGCGTGTACACCAGCTTCAACTGCTCTAAAGTCATTTCCTGTTGCTAAAACAACAGCGTCAACACCATTCATAATACCTTTATTATGTGTCACTGCACGATGAGGTTCTACCTCGGCAATAGATACGGCTTGTTTGAATTTTTCAGCAAATTCTTCAGGGTTTAGTATATCTTTATCTTTTAAATCTTCAATCTTACAACGCACTTCTGCTTTTACAAGGCATTGTGGTACATAGTTGGATAGTATACTCATTACAATAGAGATACCATTTATCTTGTGAGTTTCGGTCTCATTTTTAAAAGTATTAGCAAATTGCTCCAGACAAGAATTTATAAAATTAGCACCCATAGCATCGAGCGTTTCAAAAGTAGCATGAAGTTGATAGTAGTTATCTAATTCTTCAGTTTTATCACGCAGTTCAATATCTAAAATTCCACCACCACGACGTTCCATGTTTTTTGTAATCGATGCGGCATCTGAAATAAGTTTTGGCTTAATAGCATTAAAATAATTGTGTAACTCATCTTTGTTACCACTAAAACTAAAATGAACTTGACCAATTTTAGTAGTCGAAATAACTTCAGCTTTAAAACCACCTCGCTCAAACCAAAATTTAGCAGCTTTACTAGCTGCTGCTACTACCGAACTTTCTTCAATAGTCATTGGTATTGTGTAAAGCGTTTTGTTGATTAAGAAGTTTGGAGCTACGCCAAGGGGTAAGTAAAAGTTGGTGATGGTGTTTTCAATAAATTCATCATGTAGTTTTTGTAATTTCTGGTCCGAATTCCAATACTGCATTACTAGGTTGCGAGAACTGTCATCATCATTGAAGTAAGTTTTAAGTATCCAATCAACTTTTTCGATTTTAGTCAATTTAGAAAATCCAGAAATTGTCTTGTGCATGATAATATTTCATTTAAAAACACAAAGATACTAGGATTGGCATAATATGTATTGCATGTTCTGGAATATTGCTGATTTCCTTAAATAATTGGGGTTTTTTGCATAATTTTTAGTAAACTTGACATTGCTTTATTAAATAACGAAGATTAATGAAACGAGCATGTTAGAAATTTTATTACAAAATGGAATTATTAATAGCGAACTGCATCTGACCTTCACAAAAAGAAAATATAGACAGATGAAATTCATGCGTTTTTTTACCATTATTGGTTTTCTGGTTACGATACATGTAACTGCCCAGAATAAACAAATTAGCCTAGAGGAAATTTGGAATGGTACGTTTAGAACCGAAGGCATGCAAGCGTTGCATTCTATGAACAACGGTAAACAATATTCAGTTTTAAATTTTAATAGGTCAAGCAGAATATCTTCAATTGATATTTATAACTATAAGACTTTAGAAAAAGTAAATACATTATTAAGCTCGTCAGATTTACCTGAAATCGTAGCTTTTTTTGATTATAGCTTTAGTAAAGACGAATCCAAAATTTTATTGACTACACAATCAAAACCTGTTTTTAGACGCTCAACTTTGGGCGAATATTATATATATGATACTAATACTAAAAAAGTAACTAAACTAAGTGATGACTTAGTACAAGAACCAACCTTTTCTCCTGATGGGAGCAAAGTAGCATTCGGTTTTCAGAATAATTTATATGTTAAAGATTTAAATTCTGGAGAACTTAAACAATTCACTTTTGATGGTGAAAAGAATAGCATCATTAACGGTATTACGGATTGGGTTTATGAAGAAGAATTTAGTTTTGTCCGTGCTTTTGATTGGAACGCAGATGGCAATAAAATTGCTTTTATAAGATTTGATGAATCTGAAGTGCCTGAATTTTCTATGGATGTTTTTGGTTCAGGATTATACCAAACACAACAGGTTTTTAAATACCCAAAAGCCGGTGAAGCAAATTCAAGAGTATCATTGCACTTATATGATTTAGAATCTGATGCGCTATCAGAATTAAAGGTTAGTAAAGATTATAAAGACTTTTATATTCCGCGTTTAGAGTGGACTAATGATCCAGATGTTTTAAGTGTTCAGTATATGAATCGTCATCAAGACGAACTGGATTTATGGATGATTGATACTTCAAATTCAAGTTCAGCTTTAGTCCTAGCCGAAACTGATAAAGCATATGTAGACGTTACTTTTAATCTTACATTTTTAAAAGACAATAGTTTTATTTGGACAAGTGAGAAAGATGGATATAATCATATCTATCATTATGCAAAAGATGGTGAGTTGATTAATCAAGTCACTAATGGTAATTGGGAAGTGACCAATTATTATGGCTTTAATGAGGAAGCTAATACTATTTTTTATCAGTCTGTGGAGAATGGCTCTATTAATAGAGATATTTATTCTGTTAAATTGAATGGAAAAAACAAGAAACGTCTATCCAAGCGTGATGGTACCAACAGCGCTTCGTTTAGTGCTGACTTTACTTATTTTATAAATACACACTCAAGTGCAACATCTCCACAAGAGTATACACTTAACGACTCAAAGTCAGGAAGACTTATAAAAAGTATTAAGGACAACGATAAGTTGACAAAAAAAGTAACAGATTACAAAACCTCTAAAAAAGAGTTTAGCACCATTTCAGTAAATGGGAATGACTTAAATATGTGGATGATTAAGCCTGCAGATTTTGACCCAAATAAAGAGTATCCATTATTTATGTATCAATATTCTGGTCCGGGTTCTCAGCAAGTGGCAAACCGATGGAACAGTGCAAACGATTACTGGTATCAGCATCTAGCACAGCAAGGATATATTGTGGCTTGTGTAGATGGAAGAGGAACAGGACTTAAAGGGGCAGACTTTAAAAAAGTCACACAAAACGAACTTGGAAAATATGAGGTCGAAGACCAAATTGAAGCAGCAAAAAAATTAGGCGGTTTACCTTATATAGATGAAACTCGAATGGGAATTTGGGGTTGGAGTTATGGAGGTTTTATGAGTAGTAATGCCCTTTTTAAAGGTAACGACGTATTTAAAATGGCTATTGCTGTTGCTCCAGTAACAAGCTGGCGTTTTTACGATACCATTTATACGGAACGTTATATGACCACACCTCAAGAAAATGCTAGTGGATATGACGAAAACTCTCCAATAAACCATGTTGACAAACTAAAAGGGGACTTTTTATTAATTCACGGTTCAGGTGATGATAATGTACATTTGCAAAATACGATGCGTATGGTCGAAGCTTTAATCCAGGCAAACAAACAGTTTGAATGGATGATATATCCAGATAAAAATCATGGTATTTATGGAGGCAATACAAGACTACATTTGTATAATAAAATGACAAATTTTATTCATGATACACTTGGAGATAAAAGAGATAAGTCTGAAACAACAGAAAAGACAAAATCAAAAATTAAAGGATAAACTAACTAAATACTAACTAATATAATTATATATGGAATTTAAATTTGGAGGTTCTGAAACGAATCAGAAAACCGTACTAGGTCACCCATCAGGCCTTTTTGTTTTGTTTTTCACAGAAATGTGGGAACGTTTTTCTTATTACGGAATGAGAGCATTACTTGTATTATTCTTAACAGCAGCTATCTTAGGTGAAGGTGGTTGGGGCTGGGAACGCTCTGAAGCATTAATACTTTATGGGTGGTATACAGGATTAGTATATATCACACCTATCATCGGTGGTTTTATTGCTGATAAATTTACAGGCTATAGAAATGCTGTAGTAATTGGTGCTTTATTAATGACTTTAGGCCATGCTTCAATGGCTTTAGAGGTAACAGCAGACATGTTCTTTTATTTAGGTCTAGGTTTACTGATTATTGGTAATGGTATGTTTAAACCAAATATTTCATCTATGGTTGGGCAATTATATAAATCTCAAGGAAAAGAAAAAGATGCTGGTTATACTATTTTTTATATGGGTATTAATGCTGGAGCTTTTTTAGGTATCTTATTATGTGGTTATATTGGAGAAAAAGTAGGATGGCATTATGGCTTTGGATTAGCTGGTGTTTTTATGTTTTTTGGTATGTTACAATTCTTTTATGCACAAAAAATATTTGGTAATATTGGTTTATCTCCAAAAAATACTGAAGATATTGATGATGTTTTTGAAGACTCTTTAGAGGATACTAAAGACGCTATTGAAGCTGTAGTAGACCATTCTTCAAAATCTAAAATAACATCAGATAGACTCAAGGTAATTGGGGTTTTCTCATTCTTTACTATTTTCTTTTGGTGGGCCTTTGAGCAAGCAGGTGGTTCAATGACTATTTTTGCTGCTGATTACACTGATAGAGTTTTAACAGGTGAAGGAGCAACTACTTTCAAAATCTTTAATACACTTCTAACTGTGGTTCCTATGTTGATCATTACATGGGTTCTAATGTTGCTTTTTAAACAGACCTTTAAAAAATACGCACTATCAAATATTTTGCTAGGTACAAGTTTTGTAATTATTTGGGGTATTGTAATTTGGATGTTACAGAGAGAATTTTACTCTGAAGAGTCAGAAGTGCCGGCTTCTTGGTTTGGGATTTTAAATTCCTTCTTTATAATTGCCTTTGCACCCTTATTTTCTAAGATTTGGGAGAGTAAATATAATCCTACTGGACCTGTAAAATTTGCTATTGGCTTAATGCTACTAGGTTTAGGCTTCGGAATATTGGCGTTTGGTTCTATGGGTATTCCTTTAGGAGCAAAAACGGCATCTGTTAGTATGATGTTTTTAATATTTGCTTATTTATTTCATACACTTGGAGAATTATGTGTATCTCCAGTAGGATTATCTTATGTTAGTAAATTAGCACCAATTAAGTTAGTAGGAATGATGTTTGGTATTTGGTTTGTAGCTAATTTTATAGCTAATTTAACTGCAGGTTGGACAGGTAGTTATATTGACCCAATTGTTGAGGAATATGGTATGGCAACTTTCTTTTTAATATTTACGGCTATACCTGTTGGAGCGGGTATTATCATGTTGATTCTTAACAAGACATTAATTAGAATGATGCACGGTATCCGATAAATATAAATAATAGTTAAAATAAAAAACGTTCTACATAGGGCGTTTTTTATTTTGTAAGTTTGACTCAGTAATTGCTACAAACAGGTAATGATGAAAAAGATAATTTTACTAACACTTGTATTGCTCACTGCAATCAACGTTTCTTCCCAAGAAATAAATTGGATGACTTTTGAAGAGGCAATTGCGCTACAAAAGAAAAATCCTAAGAAAATTATGGTAGACATGTATACCGTTTGGTGTGGGCCTTGTAAACTGCTTGACCGTAATACATTTCAGAATCAGGATGTTTCAAAATATGTTAATGAAAATTATTATGCTGTAAAGTTTAACGCAGAAGGGAATAAAGAAGTTAATTTTAAAGGCAATATTTTTAAAAATCCTAATTATGACCCAGCTAAAGCTCAACGACGTAACGCCTCGCATGAACTCGCTCAATACTATAGAATTCGTTCTTATCCAACCATTTTATTTTTAGATGAAGAAGCAAATTTAATAACTCCAGTTGTGGGTTATAAAACACCGCAGCAACTAGAGATTTTCTTAACGATTTTTAAGGGCGATAAATATAAAGAAGTAAAAACTCAAAAAGCTTTTAATGATTACTACGAAGCTTTCAAACCTACATTTGGTCAGACTAAATAAGAATTCTTATTTTAATACAAAAGCTCCCTTTTCATAAGTGCTATGGAAAGGGATTTTTTTATTCATACAAGTCGTTTTCCATCTTTGTACATACGATTTATAATTACTTGCGTCAGCAATAATATATTTTGGTTTTAAAGAATCAATTAATCGGTTTAGATTTATTCTTGGCGAATTAGTGAGTAGAACATATTTAGACATAAGTTTTTTCGTCTCATAAACACCTAAGCTATCAACAACGAGTATATAATCATCTTTAAATGGATACACAAAGTTTAAGTTATCTATTGTAGTTAAATTTATATAGCGACCAACTTTATAATTCTTCAACGTATTATCTGATTTCATTTTAAGTGAATCAAAACTATGAGTAATCTGTAAATTAGTATTCCTTTTTTCGCCTATAATTGTCGCTCTATTTTTATTAAAAATAATAAATTCATTATAGCTGTTTTGGTGTTTTGTGTATAGCATAACACTTGAATACAAAAGAAGACTCATTAATGCATAGTTAAGATATTTAATTGTTTTTTCTTTCCATAAAAATATGACACTAATCAAAACTAGATAACTTACTAATAGGTGATAAAGACTAAATGAGACATCTTTTAACAGAAAAGTCTCAAACTGTGCGACCCAAACAATAAATGCATTTAATGTATCGATAATAAAACTGAAAACTTCAGCGATGACTTCAGGTAAGCTGTCTAATAAAGCTAAGAAAATAACAAATATTCCTAAACCTAAAATGATGCCCAGAACAGGAATAATAACCAAATTAGATATAAAAAAGAGTCCAGGAAATTGATGAAAATAAAATAAACCAAGAGGAGCAACTCCTAATTGAGCAGCTATGGTGACAGTCAAAATTTGCCAAAATTTATCGATAACTAAATTAGGAGTTTTCCAAAGTTTATAAAGCATTGGCTGAACGCTTACAATAGCTAAAACAGCCAAATAACTCATTTGAAAGCCAACATCAAAAAGGTAAATAGGCTTCACCAATAACATTAAAAATATTGATATACTTATCGTATTATAAATGTTAGTTGGGCGCTTTAGAAATTGAGCACAAGTAACAATACTAAACATAGTCACCGCTCTAGTGACAGATGGTGACAGACCAGCCACAAAAGCAAAGCTCCATAAAATTAGGATAATTAGTAGTGGTTTTATAAGGTGTTTGCCATATTTGAAACGATGCAATGGTTTGAATAACCAATTCAAAATCAGAAAAATAATGCCAACATGTAAACCTGAAACAGCCAAAATATGTATTACGCCAGCATTAACGTAGTTGTTATAAATCTCTGGGCTAATATCTTGACGCTGCCCTAAAAGCAATGCATTTATAATAGCTAAGACATCAGTTTTAAAATCATAATTTTTTAGTTTTTCATTGACTCTATTTCTAAAAGTATCGGCATAACCATTAATTGATTTTGAGGTGTTTTTTAGTTCAATAAATTCATCATTACTCAAATATATTTGATGATAAACATTACGTTGTTTTAAATAATTATTATAATCAAATTGAAAAGGGTTTTTTGGTTTTACAACTTCATTTAGTTTGTTGTTCGTAAAGTAAATGTGATCTATTCCTAAGCTTTGAGCAATTGAATCTTTTTGAAGGTTTATAAGTATTTGTCCAGATGATTTTGCTTTATTAAGGTTAAGAATTTCAGCAATATACTTTGTGTTATACGCATCAGGCTTTAATCGTTTTGTGACTTTGAAACTTATATCATTATAAGTTTCAACATTATTCTTTAAGTTGATGTAATGAGAGGAGTGAAGTGTTTCGTCATTTATCTTGGTATTTATAATTCCTAAGGCTACAAAAGTCAAAAATGTGAAAACTCCAAAAAGATAATTACGCTTTTTTTGTTTTAAAAATATGAAACAAAGACAAAATCCTACAAAAACTATCAAAAACAAAAATAGAGCTGTTTTTATGGAGATCTTAAAATAAAACCCAATTAAAACCCCCACAATAAGACAAGTGGTAAGCTTTATAATATTGAAATTAAGTAACTTCATTACAGAAAGTTACTACAAAATATTTATTTAAAGATAACGCCTAGCTTGAACGTAAGCCAAATACCAATAGCGTTCTGAGGTTTTTGAGACCATAACACCTCGACTTGAAGACGCATGAATAAAAGAAATTTCGCCTAGATTTACATCAGTTACAATACCAACATGATTTACTCTTCTGCTATTTTTATTTGTTGCAAAAAAGACTAAATCACCTTCTTGTACCTTTTTTATATCTACCCAATCTCCGGTTTTAGATAAGTCTCTTGTTGTTCTTGGCATAACCACACCATTTTCGCCAAATGCGTTGTAGATTAATCCACTACAATCAATCCCACGCTTGCTATTACCACCATATTTATACTTGGTGCCTTTATAAGATTTAGCCTCTTTAATAATGGCTTTCGCAGTATTTGAAATTGACTTTTCTGAAGGTTTAGGCTTTTTGGTAACGACTTTTGTCGTTTTACTAGTAGTCGTCTTTTTACGTTGTGATTTATTCTGTACAGATTTACAACTGCTTAACGATATAATTATGATGAGGAGAAAGTATAGTTTCTTCATTAAGATATTGCCTTGTATATCAGTTTAGCAGTATTTTCACTAGCACCTTTTCCGCCGAGTTTTTTCTCTAATTCATAATAATCCAAGAATAATTGTTCGCGCTTTTCTGGGTTTAGAATAGCTTCTAATTCTTTTTTTAAACGTTTAGTGTTTAGGTCACCTTGGATTAATTCTGTTACGACTTCTCGGTCCATTATTAGGTTAACTAACGAAATAAATTTTAAAGTTACAATTCGTTTTGCAATTTGGTAAGAAATATTACTAGCCTTGTAGCAAACAACTTGTGGCACCTTAAATAAAGCAGTTTCAAGTGTTGCCGTACCAGAGGTTACCAATGCGGCGAATGAAATACTAAGCAAATCGTATGTCTTATTATCTACAAAAGCGATATCTCTCGATTGAATTATAGATTGATAAAAACTAAAATCTTGACTAGGTGCGCCAGCGATTACAAACTGGTAATCCGTAAAATCATCAACCACACTAAGCATCACATCAAGCATCTTTTTTATTTCTTGCTTTCGGCTACCTGGTAATAATGCAATTATAGGTTTATTGCTCAGTTTATAACTGTCTCTAAAAGCCATTTCATCAACTAATTCTCTATATGAAACAGCATCAATTAATGGGTGACCTACAAAGTTCACTTCGTAACCATGTTTATCATAAAATTCCTTTTCAAAAGGTAAAATAGTGTACATGGCATCTACATAGCGTTTTATTTTTTTAACACGACTAGCACGAGATGCCCAAACTTGTGGCGAAATATAATAGTGAGTTTTATAGCCTTCTTCTTTTGCCCATTTGGCAATTCTGAGATTAAAACCAGAATTGTCTATAAGAACAATTACATCAGGTTTAAAAGATTCAATATCTTTTTTGCAAGATTTTATAAATCCTAATATGGTTTTAAGATTCATAATGACTTCTGCAAACCCCATAAAAGAGCGCTCTTTGTAATGGGTTACAATTGAACCACCAACAGTTTGCATTAAATCTCCACCCCAAAATCTAATATCTGCCTTTGGGTCTTCTTTGAGTAAAGCTTTCATCAAATTTGAGCCATGCAAATCTCCTGAAGCTTCACCTACTATGATGTAATACTTCATTCTGGCGAGTATTTAATAATCTTTAGTTTAATCAAAATCCCAAGAGTTTAATTGTTGTATAGCATGATGTGCTGTCAAATCAAATTGCACAGGAACAACAGATATATAATTGTTTTTTAAAGCCCACTCATCTGTATCTTCGCCATTATCCATATTTACAAATTTACCCGTAAGCCAATAGTAATCTCTTCCCATAGGATTGGTGCGTTTGTCAAATTCTTCTTCCCAATTAGCACGTGCTTGTCTACAAATTTTTATACCGCGAATATCCTTTTTCTCAGTATTAGGTATGTTTACATTAAGAACAACATCTTTTGGTAGACCGTTTTTTAAAACGTTAAGAGCAATCGTTTTGACAAAGGTTTTACTATGTTCAAAATTTGCACTCCAATTATAATCTAATAAAGAAAACCCGATAGCAGGTATATTTTCTATACCAGCTTCTAAAGCAGCACTCATTGTCCCAGAATAAATAACGTTTATTGAAGAATTTGATCCATGATTAATTCCTGAGACACATAAATCTGGTTTTCGGTCTAAAACTTCTCTAACTGCTAACTTTACACAATCTGCAGGTGTCCCTGAGCAACTGTATTCGGTTTGTGGTCCATCGTCAATTTTAACCTTTTCTACGTGTAGTGTTGAGTTTATAGTTATGGCATGTCCCATAGCGCTTTGTGGGCTATCCGGCGCAACTACTACAACGTCTCCAATAGTATTCATAACACTTATTAAAGTTCGTATTCCAGGAGCAGTTATACCATCATCGTTGATAACTAATATTAGAGGTCTTTTTGACATTTAAGGCGTTTTACATTCTATTCACAAAAATACTAAAATAGCTAGTAAAAGCCAGAGCTAAATGGTTTAACAAAAAATTAGTAACGCTTTGGTTTTATGGCACGATTTTTTCATCTATTTTAGTCAATTATATGTTGAAAAATATTTTCAATTTTAAAATGAGAGTTCACATGCGAGGGAAATATAAATTTTTATTATTAGCATTATTAATAGCATTCGCTTCTTGTAGTTTTACGAGTAAGGTAGATGCTGGAGATGGAGATAAAGATAAATTATTAGTTAGATTAATCACCTATTTACTAGATCAAGGACATTTTGCACCACAAGATATTAACGACGAATTTTCAGTACGTGTTTATGACGACTACATCAATCAGTTAGACCCTTTTAAACGTTATTTTTACGAATCTGACATCAAAGAGTTTGAGACTTATAAAAATGAACTAGATGATCAATTAAAGGCTTATGAACTATCATTTTTTGATATGACACACAAGCGCTTAATAGATAGAATTTCAGAATCTAAAGAGGTTTTCGATAAGATTTTAAACAAACCTTTCGATTACACAAAAGATGAAGCATTTAATTCGGACTACGATGAATTAGATTATCCTAAGAGTAAGCGTGATATGAAAGAACGCTGGAGAAAACAACTTAAATTCTCTACGATTGCTAATTATGACGAAGCTATTGAGAATAACAACATAATGGTTGAACAAGATGATAATGTTGCTCTAAAATCAGAAAAAGAATTGGAAGCAGAAGCTAGAGAAACAACAAGAAAATCTTTAGAAGAATTATATACTTACATGGAAGAACGTCAGCGTAAAGATTGGTTTGGGGTATATATCAATGCTGTTGTTAGTGAGTTTGATCCACATACATTTTATTTCAAGCCTGAAGACAAAGACCGTTTTGATAGAGATATGTCTGGAAAGTATGAAGGTATTGGTGCACGCCTGCAGCGTAAATTAGATATTATTTCTATAAGCGAGTTGATTAGTGGAGGACCAGCTTGGAGACAAAATAAATTAGAACCAGGTGACCAAATCCTAAAAGTAACTCAAGAAAACGAAGACGAAGGTGTAAATATCATTGGAATGCGTCTCGAAGATGCTGTAAAATTTATATTAGGAGAAAAAGGTACAATAGTAACTCTAACGGTTAAAAAAGTAGATGGTACTGTTCAAGATGTTTCAATAGTTCGAGATGAAGTTGTGTTAGAAGAAACCTATGCCAAATCTTCCACGGTCATGAAAGACGGAAAAAAATATGGTCTTATAAATTTGCCTAGTTTCTATGATAATTTCGATACTTCTAATAGAATTAGTTGTTCAATAGATGTGAAACGTGAAATAGAGGCACTTAAAAAAGAAGATATTGAAGGAGTTATTTTAGATTTAAGAGATAACCGAGGTGGCTCACTTGGAGCTGTGGTTGACATGGCAGGACTATTTATCAAAGAAGGTCCTATTGTACAAGTAAAAAGTACAGCAGAACCAAAAAGAATATTAAAAGATACTGATAAATCTATAGTTTGGGATGGCCCATTGGTTTTAATGGTAAACGAATTGTCAGCTTCAGCCTCTGAAATTTTAGCAGCAGCAATGCAAGATTACAAACGAGCGGTTGTTATTGGTAGTGAGCAAACCTTTGGTAAAGGCACCGTACAACGTGTTGTAGATTTAAACAGAATGGTACGTAATAACTCAAACGGTGATTTAGGCGCAATTAAATTCACAACAGATAAGTACTACAGGATAGACGGTGGTTCTACACAGCTAAAAGGTGTTAAGAGTGATATTATTGTTCCAGACCGTTACAAATACATTGGTATTGGTGAACGTACACAAGATAATCCGTTGTCATGGGATAAGATTGACTCAGCAGACTATAATCTTTGGGAAAACTATTACGATTATGATATTGCCATCGAAAAAAGCAAAACAAGAATTGCTAATAATGAGCAATTAAAACTAATTGATGAAAATGCAAAATGGATAAACGACATTAGAGAAAATGAAACATTCTCATTAAATTATGATGCATATAAAAAACGTTTGGAGCAAAATGAAGAACAAGCTAAGCGTTTCCAGAAACTATCTGATTACAAAACTGACTTGACGTTTTATTCTTTGCCTTACGAGCTAAAGTTGGTTGAAAATGATTCAACTTTAAAAGAAAAGCGAAAGCGTTGGCATGTGAGTCTTAGCAAAGACGTTTATATAGAAGAAGCTTTAAACGTACTTAACGATTTAAAATTATCTTACTCTATAAAAAGTAATGTAGCAAAAATGAAGAATTAAAACCTGACAATTCATGTCAAAAACTAATATTTCATTATCAAGTTTAGCGCTCCAAAAATTCAAAAAGAATATTTGGGGCGTTTTCAGTTTTTGGGTGATTGTTAGTATTGGTTTAATATCTGTTTTTGCATATGTTTTGGTGCCTGATAATTCTAAAAATGCCAACCAAATGCATTTATCGATTCATTCTAAATCACCTGGATTTAAAGTTAAAATGTTAGAAGTTCCTAGTGATATAAGAGACAAATCCACGTTTATAACTAAACTCTTTTTCGGAAAAAATAATACAACTACCGAAATTCCTATTTCTGATTATAAAGTAGAAAACGAAAAGTTGATTTATACGGAATATGCTTCAGATGGCTTAGTTGGTCAAGAAAAAAGTTTGTCTTTAGTTGCTTTTCCAAACCATTACTACAAGAATTTTATAAAAGAGAGAATTTTTATTTTTGGAACAGATAAATATGGACGTGATTACTTAAGTCGTATATTAATTGGTGCTCGAATCTCCTTTTTTATAGGTTTTGTAGCGGTTTTTATTTCATTAATAATTGGGCTTTTTATGGGAAGTTTGGCAGGTTATTATGGAGGTAAGGTAGATGCGTTTATCATGTGGATAATTAATATCACTTGGTCAATCCCAACACTACTTTTGGTAATTGCCATTACTTTGGCTTTGGGAAAAGGGTTTTGGCAAGTATTTATAGCTGTAGGTCTAACAATGTGGGTCGAAGTAGCTAGAGTAGTACGTGGTCAAATTATTGGTGCAAAACAGTTGCAATATGTTACTGCGGCAAGAGCTTTAGGCTTCACAGATTTTAGAATTATTACCAAACATATACTACCCAATATAATGGCTCCTTTAATAGTAATATGCGCTGCGAATTTTGCTGCTGCTATTTTAATAGAGAGTGGATTAAGCTTCTTAGGTATAGGTGCTCAGCCACCAATGGCTAGTTGGGGCGCCATGATAAAAGACCATTACAATTATATCATTTTAGGGAAGCCTTATTTAGCGCTAATCCCAGGAGTTTGTATTATGGTTTTGGTTATGGCATTTATGCTTATTGGAAATGCATTAAGAGATGCTTTGGATGTTAAGACTTAATTTCTGGGAAAGAATTTGTCCCATTTTTCTTTCTTTAGATTTTTAACAAGTATTGTGACAGAGCCTTCTCCATTATAGATTAAAATTTCTCCATTCGGTTTTATTGCCGCAGAAGAGCCATACATAGAGCGATTTATAAATATGTTTTCTTTGAAAAAGTTATTTTCGTCTATAAAAAAGAACTCTTTTTTTGAGTTTTTCTTAGTTTTTATAATCATTCCACTTTCAAATAGTTTAAAAAAAAACGCATTATGCTCCTTAAGTGTTTTTATATATGGTTTTAGATTTCGTTTAACGCTGTTTATTTTAAATCTATGCCATTTATTTTTTGCTACACTATCGTATAAGTCATCTTTAAAGTTATAATCAACAGATAAAATTTGATTATTAGGAATTTTAGATTTTGTTATTTTTTCTAATTCAGTTTTTATTTTTTCATAATTAGATTTACCATTCAAATAGCGATTAACTCCCAATTTAGCATATCTGATTTTGTCCTCACCAATCGAGTCCCATCTTGTTTGATTTCGTAGATTTTTATAAAATAAGCTTCTGCTAATTTCTTTTCCAAATTTATTTATGAAGACATATTCTTGGCTAAAGTTAAAATTAAACCAAAGTAAAATGGTGAAAACGCTAATTATGAGTTTCATTAGCTATAGGTTATTTCTCAAAGATTCAATCTCATCATTAGTCTCACCAATAAACCTTAAAACATGATCTTTGCCAATGGTTTTACTAGAAGATGTCACAAAATGAGGTGGTAATTCTTCCCAAAACTGTAAAAGGTTATTGCAATACTCTTTGACGTGACGTTCAATTGCTTTAGGCTTTAATTTATCCGCCTTTGTAAAGATGATAGAAAATGGAATCTCATGCTCGCCCAAATATTGCATAAATTCCAAATCTACGGGCTGAGGTTTGTGTCTAATATCTATCAAGACAAATGCAGAAACTAATTGCTTACGCTGTTCAAAATAGTTAGTTATAAATTTTTGAAAGGTCTTTTTCGATGACTTTGAAACTCGTGCATACCCATAGCCAGGTAAATCTACTAAGAACCAATTCTTATTAATTAAAAAATGATTGATAAGCTGAGTTTTTCCAGGTCTTCCAGAGGTTTTTGCTAAGCTCTTACGACCAGTCAACATGTTTATTAGCGAAGATTTTCCGACATTACTTCGGCCAATAAATGCATACTCAGGAAATGGTTGAGTAGGACATTTTGATACTTCTGAGTTACTAATTATAAATTCAGCAGATTTTATTTTCATGGCGCAAAGTTAAGCATCTTTGTGTAAAAGAGCTTGAGATGAAAGTATTGTAAATATAGATTTTAAAACTTTCGAGATTTTAACCAGCCCAAAAGTATCTTGTTAAACGCATTAGGGTGTTCCATCATAGCAGCATGGCCGCATTTGTCTATCCAAAATAAATCAGAATCTGGAAGTAATTCGTAAAACTCATCAGCAACTTCTGGTGGTGTTACGTTATCATTTTTCCCCCAAATAATACAAGTTGGTGTATGCATATTAGGTAAATCTTTGGCCATGTTGTGTCTAATAGCACTTTTTGCAATAGCCAATGTTTTGATGAGTTTATTTCTATCATTTACAGTTTCGTAGACTTCATCAACAATCTCTTTTGTAGCAACTTTAGGGTCATAAAAAACATCTTGTGCTTTTTTCTTTATAACTTCATAATCACTTCGTTTGGTATAGCCACTTCCCATCGCGCTTTCATAAAGCCCTGAACTTCCTGTGATTACAAGACCCTTCACTTTTTTGGGATATAATTTTGTGTGGTATAAACCAATATGACCGCCTAGAGAATTTCCTAACAATAATACACTTTCATAACCTTTAAAATCTATAAATTTTTTCAGGTAGTTTGCAAAAGCCTTTACATTAGTTTTTAAAAGTGACATGGTATAAAGTGGTAATTCTGGGATAACGACTTTATAGCCTTTAGCACTAAAAAAATTAGTAACGCCATCAAAATTACTAAGCCCACCCATAAGTCCGTGAAGGACAATAATTGGTGTGCCTTCACCAACTTCGATGTATTTAAAATCTCCTTCTTCCTTTAAAAGGTGTGCCATGAATTAGTTAGAATAGTTAAAAACAAATATAGTTAAATACTTGGTATAATAACTTCAATTCTAATCCACATTTTTAATCTAATTATACAAGTTTTTGTTTGCGTTATTGACAATATTTTTTGTCGAAAAAATAAAAACTTATTAACAAAAGTGGTAGAATGTGGTAAAATGTGGGTATTTTTTCGATATATTTGATTTGCAAACTGAATTGCAACCTTTTTTGACCCAATAGATTGAATGCATTAATAGGAACATACGAAGTGAAAGCAGATGCCAAAGGAAGGCTTATGCTGCCAGCTGTTTTAAAAAAACAGTTGGCTCCTGTGATGCAATCTGGATTTGTCCTTAAACGCGCGGTTTTTCAGCCATGTTTAGAGCTGTACCCAATGCCAGAATGGGAAAAATTAATGCAAAAAGTAAACAAGCTTAATCGTTTTAATAAAAAGAATGATGCTTTCATTCGCCGCTTTACAGCAGGTGTAAAAGTCGTAGAGGTTGATGCTACAGGTCGATTGCTAATACCAAAAAATTTATTGTCTTTTTCAGGAATTACGAAACAAACAGTTCTAGCCTCTGCGGTTAATATTGTTGAAATATGGGATAAGGATAAGTACGAAAAAGCTATTGATGACGCAGCACTAGATTTTGCAGATTTAGCTGAGGAAGTTATGGGACAAGACGATAATGAAGATGGAGTATCATAGTGCGGTTTTACTAAAAGAAACAGTCGATGGTCTAGATGTAAAACCAGAAGGTGTATACGTAGATGTCACTTTTGGTGGTGGAGGACATAGTCGAGAAATTTTAAATAGACTAGGGTCACAAGGAAAACTATACGCTTTTGATCAAGATACAGATGCGCTATATAATACTATTGATGACGATAGATTTACGCTTATAAATGAAAATTTTAGATTCATCAAACGTTTTTTGAAGTTTCATGGTGTTAAAAAAGTAGATGGAATACTTGCTGATTTTGGAGTATCGTCTCATCAATTTGATGTCGCTGAAAGAGGTTTTTCAACCAGATTTGAAGCGGACTTAGATATGAGAATGAATCAAGATAGTGCGCTTTCAGCTTTTGAAGTGGTAAACACTTATGAAGAAGAAGATTTAAAACAAGTATTCCTTCAGTATGGTGAATTGAGACAAGCACCAGCGATGGCAAAGGTGATTGTTGAAGAAAGAAAAAATGAAGAAATAAAAACTAGCGAACAGCTTAAGAGAGTTTTAAAACGCTTTTTAAATCATAGAAAAGAAAACAAGGTTTTAGCTCAGATTTACCAAGCTATAAGAATAGAGGTTAATCAAGAGATTGAAGTTTTAAAAGAATTACTACTTCAAACACCAGATTTATTGAAAGAAAAGGGTCGTTTAAGTTTTATCTCATATCACTCATTAGAAGATAGATTGGTAAAACGCTTTATAAGAAACGGAATGTTTGAAGGCGAACCTGAACGAGACATATTTGGCAATTTCGAAGTGCCATTAAAAAAGGTTGGAGGATTAGTCGTTCCAAGTCAAGAAGAAATTAAAATAAATAATAGAGCACGTAGTGCCAAACTTAGGATAGCAGAGAAATTGTGAAAAAAAGTATCTACAGCATATTAAGAGGTACATTTCTAATCAGTGATGATTCGTTTAAAAATTGGCGGGTCATTCTTTTTATATCATGTCTAGCCATAATCATGATTGCAAGTGCTCATAGTGCAGACAAAAAGGTATTTGAGATATCGAGTTTAAGTAATGAGGTAAAGGAATTGCGTTCTGCATTTGTAGATAATAGAGGTAAGCTAATGGGACTAAAAAAAGAATCCTATATAGAAACCAAAATGAAAGAAAAAGGTATAGGGATTTCATTAAATCCTCCAATAAAAATCATAGTAAAATCGTCAAATAAATAAGCTTTGGCAACAACAGAAACTAACATATTAAACAGATTGTACTTCGTCGCAGGCTGTATGTTTGTCTTTGCGCTTGCCGTAGTTTTTAAGCTGTGTACTATTCAGTTTGTTGATGGTGATAAATATCGTGCAATGGCACAAAAACGTACAATCAAACGTTTTGATATTCCAGCAAATCGAGGAAATGTATATTCTGCTGACGGTAGTTTGTTAGCAACCTCTATTCCAAAATATGATATAGCTATTGATGCGGTTACGTCTACTGATAAAAACTTTAATAAATACATCAAACCTTTGTGCGATTCTTTAGCTGTTTTTACAGGAAAAACTTCAAGTGGTATTGAGAAGAAAATCAGCAAAGCTCGAAAGACTAAAAATCAGTATTTGTTATTGCTTACAAATCTATCGTATTCAGAATTTGTAAGAGTTCGAAATTTTCCACTTTTTAAATTAGGTTCTATTCGTGGTGGATTTGTATATGACCAAACGACTAAGAGAGAACATCCGCTTGGCGGCATCGCTGAACGTTCAATTGGATATGAACGCAAAGATGAAAATAATTATTACACAAGGGTTGGTATAGACGGTGCATTCGGAAAAGATTATTTACGTGGTACAAATGGAAAACGCCTGAAACAAAAAATAGGTAAAGGCGAGTGGAAACCTATCCAAGATGTCAATGAAATTGAGCCTAAAAATGGGTATGATATCTATACAACTATAGATGTGAATATTCAAGATATTGCGCACCACTCGTTACTAGGACAGCTTGAAGAGTATGAAGCAGAACACGGTTGTGTAGTGGTTATGGACGTGAAAACAGGAGAGATAAAAGCCATTTCAAACTTAGGTCGTAATCGCGAAGGTAAATATTACGAACGGTTAAATTATGCAGTTGGCGAAAGTCATGAGCCAGGTTCGACCTTTAAAGTTATGGCAATGATGGCGGCTTTAGAGGATAAAGTTATAGATACTTCTACTGTTATAGATACCAAGAATGGAAGCAAAAGATTTTATGGGAGAACTATTTACGATTCTGGAGCTGGACATGGTAAAATTTCTGCAGCAAAAGCTTTAGAGGTATCATCAAATATTGGTCTAGCAACTATTATTGATGATAATTATAAAAATAATCCTGAAAAGTTTTTAAAGCGTCTTCGACAATGGCGCTTGAATGATACATTAGGAGTTTCAATTATAGGAGAAGGTATTCCAGATATACCTTATCCAGGAGCAAGTAATTGGAGTCGAAATGCACTGCCTTCAATTTCTTACGGTTACAATATGCGGTTAACGCCGTTGCAAACTTTGGCTTTTTATAATGCTATTGCTAATAACGGTCAATTAATTAAACCAAGATTTTTAAGAGCCGTAAAAGAGTTTGATAGAAATATAGAAGTGTTTGATAAAGAAGTTTTAGTAGATAAGATTTGTTCAGATCAAACTCTTTCAAAGATTAAAGACATTCTAAAAAATATCGTAGTAAGAGGTACAGGAAAAAAACTCTATTCTGAAACTTTTTCAATGGCAGGTAAAACAGGAACGGCTTGGACTGATTATGCTGATATTGAGGCGTGGAGAAAAGATCGAAAATATGTGTCTTCTTTTGCGGGGTACTTTCCGGTAGAAAATCCTAAATATTCTTGTATCGTAGTTATTCATAAACCAAGTACAAAAGTTGGTTTTTATGGTGCGGATGTTTCTGGTCCAGTTTTCAAACGCATAGCACAAAAAATATATACAGATACGCCTTTAATTGATGAGATTCAATCTGTGGAGTATAATAATCCTCAAGTTGTAAAAGATTTTGAGAAGTTCAATTCGATTTCAAACACCTATAAAACTATTATGCCAAATTTAGTAGGTGTTGCAGCTATGGATGCTGTTGCCTTTTTGGAAAACATGGACGTGAAAGTAAATGTAAAATTAAGAGGAAGTGGAGTGATAAAATCACAGTCTATTTCAAAAGATATAAAACTAAAGTCTAATCAAACCGTCGTCTTAGAAGCATCTTGAAACCTTTAAAGGACATATTGTATAAGGTTACAATTAATGCTGTTGTTGGGAGCACAAGTGTAACAGTTAACAAAATTGAATTTGATTCTCGTAAAGTAGAATCTAATGATGTTTTTATAGCACTTGTTGGAACAATTTCGGATGGACATGACTATATATCTAAAGCGATTAATGACGGTGCAAAGGCAATTATTTGTCAAGTTATACCAAATAATTTAGTAGATAACGTAACATATATAGAAGTTGAAAATTCTAATAAAGCTCTAGCCTTTATGGCGGCAAATTATTACGATAATCCTTCAGAGAATTTAAAGTTAGTCGGTACAACAGGAACTAATGGAAAAACCACTGTAAGTTCCTTGTTGTATCAGTTATTTAAAAGAGCAGGCTATAAAGTAGGTCTATTATCTACTGTAAAAATCATGGTTGATGATAAGGAATATAAAGCTACACATACAACGCCAGATTCATTAACGATTAATAAGTACTTACAACAGATGAATGATGAAGGTGTGGAGTTTTGCTTTATGGAAGTAAGCTCACATGGCATTCATCAAAGTAGAACTGAAGGCTTACAGTTTTCAGGAGGCATATTCACTAACCTTTCACACGACCATTTGGATTATCATAATTCATTTGCAGAATATAGAGATGTAAAGAAGGCATTTTTTGATGGCTTACCGAATACAGCTTTTTGCTTAGTAAACACAGATGACAAAAATGGCTTGGTAATGATGCAAAATACAAATGCAAAAAAATGTACCTACGCTTTAAAAACTTATGCAGATTACAGGGCACAGATTTTAGAAAATCAGTTTGGAGGTTTACTCCTTAAACTAAATGATAACGAAGTTTGGACAAAACTAATAGGCAATTTCAATGCCTACAATTTATTGGCCATTTATGCGACTTCAGAATTATTAGGTCTCGAAAATGAAGAAAGTTTAAGATATATAAGTGAACTCGAAAGTGTTAGTGGACGTTTCGAATATTTTGTTTCAAAAGAAAAGATTACTGCAATTGTCGATTATGCCCATACGCCAGATGCATTAAAAAATGTACTAGAAACAATAAACTCAATCCGTACAAAAAATGAAGAATTAATCACCGTCGTTGGCTGTGGTGGTGATAGAGATGTAGATAAAAGGCCTAAGATGGGTCACATAGCATCGGCATTGAGCACCAAAGTTATTTTTACTAGCGATAATCCAAGAACAGAAGAACCGCAATCTATTATAGACGCTATTGAAGCTGGTGTAGCACCTCAAAATTTCAAAAAAATAGTGTCAATCTTAGACAGGAAACAAGCCATACGTTCAGCTTGCCAAATGGCACAACCAAATGATATTATTCTTATAGCTGGTAAGGGTCATGAGAATTATCAAGAGATTAATGGGAAGCGAAACGATTTTGATGATTATAAGATTGTAGGAGAATTGTTAAAACAATTGCAAAAATAAAAATGATCGCCGAGCATACCCGAAGCGATTAATTATTGATTATAAAAAAGTAATAAATGTTATACTACCTATTCGATTATTTAGAAAAGCAGTTTCAGTTTCCTGGTGCTTCATTATTTGGGTTTTTGACATTCAGAGCTGCAATTGCAATGATTCTATCTCTTCTTATCTCTATTGTATATGGAAAGAGAATTATACGTTTTTTACAGAAAAAACAAGTTGGCGAAACGATTAGAGATTTAGGTTTAGAAGGTCAAGCTGAAAAAGCTGGGACACCAACTATGGGTGGTTTGATTATAATTTTAGCAACTTTAATACCAGTACTATTATTAGCTGAAATCGCAAATATTTACATCATTTTATTGATTATAACTACGGTTTGGATGGGAGCAATTGGCTTTATTGATGACTACATCAAGAAGTTTAAAAATAATAAGGAAGGTTTAAAAGGGAGGTTCAAAGTACTTGGTCAAGTTGGTTTGGGTATTATCGTTGGTGCAACTCTTTATTTTCATCAGGATGTGACTATGAAAGAGAAGTTGCCGATTGAGCAGCAAAAAGTGTTGTTAGCAGAAAATCCTGACATAGAACCTTTTAAATTATTTGAAGCTGAAGAGAAATCTACAAAAACCACTATTCCTTTTGTGAAAAATAATGAATTTGATTACGCAGATTTAATCACTTGGATTAGTCCAGGTTTAGAAAAATATGCTTGGATAATTTTCATATTGGCTGCAATATTTATAATAACAGCAGTATCAAATGGAGCAAATCTTACTGATGGTATTGATGGTCTAGCCGCCGGGACATCAGCAATAATTGTTCTTACTTTAGGGATTTTTGCTTGGGTGTCTGGTAATATTATTTTTTCAGAATACCTCAATATCATGTATATACCGCTTGTGTCTGAGATTACAATTTATATAGCAGCTTTTGTAGGTGCTTTAATTGGATTCTTATGGTATAATACCTATCCAGCTCAAGTATTTATGGGTGATACAGGAAGTTTAACGATTGGAGGAATCATTGCAGTAATAGCTATAGCAATAAGGAAAGAATGGTTGATTCCAATCTTATGTGGCATATTCTTAGCAGAAAACTTATCGGTAGTCATGCAGGTAAGTTATTTCAAATACACAAGAAAGAAGTTTGGTGAAGGTCGACGCATTTTTAAGATGTCGCCTTTGCATCATCATTATCAAAAATCAGGATATCACGAAAGTAAAATAGTAACTAGATTTTGGATTATAGGAATCTTGTTGGCCATCCTAACTGTTGTGACATTGAAAATTAGATAGATGAAAAGGCTTGTGATTCTTGGTGGTGGAGAAAGTGGTGTAGGTACAGCACTGTTAGGAAAATCAAAAGGATATGATGTTTTTATTTCGGATAATGGCGAAATAAAAAAAGAATACAAAGACGTTCTTATACATAATGAGATTACATGGGAAGATAAAAAGCATACAGAATCAAAAATTCTGAATGCAGATGTTGTAATGAAAAGTCCAGGAATTCCAGATAAGGTGACTATGGTAAAGCAGATTCGAGAGCAAGGCATACCTATTGTTTCTGAAATTGAATTTGCCTCAAAGTTTACCGATGCAACTTTAGTCGCTATTACTGGAAGTAATGGTAAAACTACAACCGCAAGTTTGGTTTATCATCTACTAAAACAAGATTTAGATGTTGGTTTAGCTGGTAATATAGGAGACAGTTTTGCTAAACAAATTCTTGAAGAAAATCATAATTACTATGTATTAGAAGTTAGCAGTTTTCAGTTGGATGACATAAAAGATTTCAAGCCAAAAATTGCCATACTAACTAATATTACGCCCGACCATCTGGACCGCTACGATTATAAGTTTGAAAACTATATCGCCTCAAAATTTAGAATTGTAGAAAAACAGACTGAAGACGATTTTTTCATTTATGATGCCGATGACCCAGTTATCGAAAATTGGATAAAATCAAACACCATCAAATCTAAAAAATTACCATTCTCATTAAATAAGATTGTTGAGAATGGTGCATATATAAAAGACAAAGAAATAATAATAACTATTGATAATAATCAAATAACTATGCCAATAAAAAAACTAGCATTAGACGGAAAACATAACGTTAAAAATGCAATGGCTGCATCAACAGCCGCTCACTTACTTAAAATTAGAAAACAGACCATTAGGGAAAGTTTAGAAAATTTTCAAGGTGTTGAGCATCGACTAGAAAATGTACTAAGGATTAATAAAGTACAATATATCAACGACTCAAAAGCGACAAATGTTAATGCTACTTATTTTGCTTTAGAAAGCATGCAAGCACCAACTGTGTGGATTGTTGGAGGTGAAGATAAGGGCAATGATTACAGAGAGCTTTTTCCTTTTGTAAATGAAAAAGTAAAAGCAATCATATGTTTAGGGGTTGACAATGCGAAACTGATGGAAAATTTTGGAAATATGGTAGATGTAATTATCGAAACTCAATTTATGAGTGAAGCTGTTAAAATTGCTTACAAGGTAGCAAGTGCAGGAGATAATGTTTTACTATCTCCAGCATGTGCTAGTTTCGATTTGTTTGAAAATTATGAAGATAGAGGCCGTCAATTCAAAGATTCAGTTCGTAAGCTTTAATATATAAATGCAATCAGTGTTTCAAAATATAAAAGGTGATAGGCTTATTTGGGCTATAGCAACTTTATTAGCTATTTTCTCATTTTTGCCTGTATTTTCTGCAGCCAGTAATTTGGCATATACTGGCGGTTCAGGAAGTACATTTCCTTATTTATTTAAGCATGGTATGCATCTTTTTTTAGGCTTTGCGATAATGTATGCAGTACATCGTATTCCGTATCGCTACTTCAGAGGTTTGTCAATGGTCATGATTCCAATTGTGATAGTCTTATTGATAGTAACCGTACTCCAAGGGACAACCATAGACGGTGCAAATGCTAGTCGTTGGATTAATATACCGATAGTTAATATGTCTTTTCAGACATCAGCACTAGCATCTGTTGTTTTAATGGTTTATGTAGCACGCTATTTATCAAAAATCAAAGACAAGGAGATATCTTTTAAAGAGACGATACTACCATTGTGGATGCCAGTTTTTATTATTCTAGCATTAATATTACCTGCAAATTTTTCGACTACAGCTATTATTTTTGCAATGGTTATTTTATTGACTTTTCTTGGAGGATATCCAATTAAATATCTACTTGTAATTATTGGTTCAGGTATAATAGCACTTGTCTTTTTTGTTTTAGTAGCTAAATCTTTTCCAAATGTTATGCCAAATCGTGTAGACACATGGATAAGTAGAATCGAGAATTTTACAAATGGTGAAGATACTGAGGAAGATTATCAAATTGAGAACGCAAAAATTGCAATAGCTACAGGTATTTCGCCACAAGGTCCCGGAAAGAGTAAGCAAAAACATATTTTACCACAATCGTCATCAGATTTTATTTTTGCAATAATAATTGAAGAGTATGGACTTTTTGGAGGTTTATTTCTCTTAGTAATGTATTCATGGTTATTGTTTAGGCTAGTTATTGTTTCTCAGAAATCAGATACAATTTTTGGAAAACTTTTGGTGCTCGGCGTAGGATTACCAATCGTATTTCAAGCATTAATAAATATGGCAGTAGCTGTAGAGTTATTTCCAGTGACTGGACAAACATTGCCACTAATAAGTAGTGGAGGTACATCAATTTGGATGACATGTATGGCTATAGGTATTATACTTAGTGTTAGTGCAAAACGTGAAGAGATTAAAGCCCAAGAAGGACAAGAAGACAACCCATTAGATATTTTATCAGAAACCATCTAGAAAATTGAACAATAGCCAATCGACATACAAATTTATTTTATCAGGCGGCGGAACAGGCGGACACATTTATCCAGCAATAGCAATTGCAAATGAGCTGAAGTTACGATTTCCTGGTTCAAAATTTTTATTTGTTGGTGCAAAGGACCGAATGGAAATGGAAAAAGTACCACAAGCTGGTTTCAAAATAGAAGGACTTTGGATATCAGGCATTCAACGCAAGCTGACTTTAAAAAATCTAATGTTTCCCTTTAAATTGATGTCTAGTCTTTTTAAGTCAAGACGAATTATCAACACGTATAAGCCCAATGTTGTCATAGGAACAGGTGGGTTTGCTAGTGGTCCTTTATTACAGGTTGCAAATTCAAAAGGTATACCAACACTAATTCAAGAGCAAAATTCTTATCCAGGGATTACAAATAAACTACTGAGTAAAAAAGCCAATAGTATTTGTGTAGCGTATGAAGGTTTAGAGCGTTTTTTTCCTAAAGAAAAAATTGTATTAACAGGGAATCCAATCCGAAAAGATTTAATAGAAATTGAAAATAAAAAAATAGCTGGATCAAGTGAGTTCAATTTAGATAAAAACAAACTGACGCTTTTGGTTTTAGGTGGAAGTTTAGGTGCTAGACGTGTAAATCAATTGATTGAAAGTAAGCTAGAGTTTTTCAAAACTCATGACATACAACTCATTTGGCAATGCGGTAAGTTGTATCAAGAGGAATACAGTAAGTATAATGCTAATGATAATGTGCAAGTTCATACGTTTTTAAATACTATGGATTTGGCTTATGCTGCATCAGATATCATTATTTCTAGAGCAGGTGCAAGCTCAGTTTCGGAGCTCTGTGTGGTAGGTAAACCCGTAATTTTTATTCCATCACCAAATGTTGCAGAAGACCATCAGACAAAAAATGCACAAGCAATCACTGATAAAAATGCAGCAATTTTAGTTAAGGAATCTCAACTTGATTCTGATTTTAATACAGCTTTTGAGAAGCTTTTAAAATCTGAAGAGAGTAGAAATATTTTAGGAAAAAACATTAAAGAATTGGCATTGATTAATGCCACAAAAGATATAGCAGACGAAGTAGAAAAGCTATTGAGAATAAATGAGTAATAAAACAAATATTTATTTCATTGGAATTGGCGGTATTGGCATGAGTGCTCTGGCGCGCTATTTCGTAGCTAGCGGAAACAAAGTTTCTGGTTATGACAAAACACCTTCGGAAATTACAAAAGCATTAGAGAACATTGGTGTCAAGATTCATTTTGAAGATGCTATAAATGCTATTCCATTAGAATTTAAAAACCAATCATCAACACTTGTTGTTTATACACCAGCTATTCCAAAATCACATTTAGAATTCAACTATTTTATAGATAATGGGTTTGAAGTTAAGAAGCGTTCTGAGGTACTTGGTGATATAACTAAAAACACCTTTTGCTTTGCTGTAGCAGGAACGCACGGCAAAACTACAACAACAAGTATTCTTGGACATTTACTGAAAGAATGTAATGTTAATATGACTGCTTTTTTGGGAGGTATTAGTGAGAACTATAATTCTAACCTTATCGTAAATGGAACTGAAGTAACTGCTGTCGAAGCTGATGAGTTTGACCGTTCTTTCTTAACACTTTCTCCGGATTATGCTTGTATTACATCAATGGATGCAGACCATTTAGATATTTATGGAGATGCTTCAGAACTCAAGAAGTCTTTTAAAGACTTTACAAAAAAGATAAAACCAAAAGGAAAGCTATTTGTTAGAAATGGTTTACCTATTGAAGGAATAACATATGGTATTGAAGACAATTCAGATTACACCGCACAAAATATTAGAATAGAAAATGGTACATATGTTTTTGATGTAAAAACACCTATAACTATTCTCGAAGATTTCAAATTTAACCTACCTGGTAGACATAACTTGTCTAATGCATTAATAGCATTGGCGATGTCTGTAGAATATGGTCTCCCTCGACCACAGCTCGCCAAAGCTTTAGCATCTTATAAAGGTGTCAAACGACGATTTACCTACCAGATTAAGACGGATGATTTAGTGTTTATAGATGATTATGCACATCATCCTGAAGAAATTAATGCAGTACATCATGCGGTGCGAGAGATGTATCCAAATGAAAAGGTACTAGCAATATTTCAGCCACATCTTTTTTCTAGAACAAAAGATTTTGCTGATGAGTTTGCAAAAGCCTTATCTCAATTTGATGAAGTTATTCTGTTAGATATTTACCCAGCAAGAGAATTGCCAATAGAAGGCGTCAATTCTTCATGGTTATTAAGTAAGATTTCAAACCAAAATAAAACATTGATTGGTAAAAAATCACTAATAAAAAATATAAAATTAAGTTCGGCCAAAATTATTTTAACTATTGGAGCCGGAGATATTGGAGAAGAAGTAAAAACAATAAAAAAAGCATTGAGTATTGCGAGTTAATTACGGTTATATAAAAGTGTTGATTTTACTAGGTTTAGTAGTGTTTTTGTATGCATTTACAAATGCTAGAAACAAATCGCGCGTTGTCGCTAAGCCAATAGTGGAGTTTTTAGGTTCGGATAACTTATATCTAACACATGATAATGTTAGTAAATTGTTAATACAAAATCCAAGTGGTCTTAATAATGACAGCAAAGATATTATAGATTTGAATGAATTAGAATCTGCCCTGAATTCTAATCCGATGGTTAAAAATGCTGAAGTTTACATGTCAGTAAATGGAGAGGTTTCAGCAGAAATCGTACAAAAAAGGCCAATAGCAAGAGTGTATACAAATGCTTCATATTACATAGATGATGAAGGATCTTACATGCCGCTATCAGCAAATTATTCAGCAAGAGTGCCGCTGGTAACAGGTACGGTTTATAAAACCAAGTTAGATAGGGTTTATGAAATAGCTAAAGTTATAGATCAGGATAAATTTTTAAAACAACATGTTATAGAAATAAGTCAAGATCCAGATAAAAATATAAGTTTAAGATTACGTAAATACGACTTTAAACTATATATAGGTAGCTTAGATAAGCTCGAAAAAAAGATAAGCAATTTTAAAGCTTTTTATAAAAAGGCAATAAAAGATAAAACAATAAACACGTTTAGCAGTGTAAACTTAAGGTTTGATAACCAAGTGATATGCACCAAAAAATAGATTATGGAAAAGCATAATATTTCGGTAGGATTAGATATAGGAACCACAAAAATTGTGGCTATGATTGGTCGTAAAAACGAATACGGAAAAGTTGAAATTTTAGGCGTAGGAAAATCCAAAAGTCTTGGTGTCCATCGTGGCGTAGTAAATAATATTACGCAAACTATTCAGTCTATCCAACAAGCTGTCCAAGAGGCAGAGACTGCAGCTTCTGAAAAAATTGAAGGTGTTACAGTTGGAATTGCTGGTCAGCATATTCGAAGTTTACAACATAGTGATTATATCACAAGAGCCAATTCAGAATTGGTTATTGACGAAGCCGATATTGATAGATTAATCAATCAAGTACATAAACTTGTAATGCTTCCTGGAGAAGAAATTATCCATGTATTACCTCAAGAGTTTAAAGTAGATGGACAAGCCGAAATATCAGAACCAATTGGTATGTATGGCGGAAGATTAGAAGCTAACTTTCATGTAGTAGTAGGTCAAGTGTCTTCTATAAGAAATATTGGACGTTGTGTAAAAAGCTCAGATTTAGACCTAGAAGGTATCACTTTAGAGCCTTTAGCTTCTGCAAATGCAGTATTAAGTCAAGAAGAAAAAGAAGCAGGTGTAGCACTTATTGATATAGGTGGTGGAACAACAGATTTAGCAGTTTTTAAAGACGGTATTATACGTCATACAGCAGTTATACCTTTTGGAGGAAATGTAATCACCGAGGATATAAAAGAAGGTTGTTCAATTATTGAAAAACAAGCTGAATTACTGAAAATGAAATTCGGTTCTGCATGGCCAGGTGAAAATAAAGATAATGAAATAGTTTCTATTCCTGGTTTAAGAGGACGCGACCCCAAAGAGATTACGTTAAAAAACCTATCTAAAATTATCCATGCTAGAGTTGTGGAGATTATAGAACAAGTATATGTCGAGATTAAAAACTACGGACACGAGGAGCAAAAGAAAAAACTAATAGCAGGTATTGTATTAACTGGTGGTGGAAGCCAGCTAAAACACTTAAAACAGTTGGTGGAATATATTACAGGAATGGACACTAGGATAGGTTATCCTAATGAGCATTTAGCAGGTGGAAGTGATGATGAAATTGCCAGTCCACTTTTTGCAACAGCTGTAGGTTTGGTTATGGATGGATTACAACGTCAAGACCGAGCTTTAGCCGAAGAAATAGAAGAAGCTGAGTCAGCAAATGAATTAGAAAGTAACGATTCAGATCAAGAAGAAATAATGAAAGAAGTACAAAAAGAGCGTCGTTCGTTTTTAGATAAACTAACCGAAAAAGTCAAAGACTTTCTTGATAACGCTGAATAAATAAAATTATAATTAATCAATCCAGATATAAAACCCATAACAAAGTTAATATGAGCAACAACAACGAATTTGGGAATATTGCCTTCGATCTACCAAAAAATCAATCCAATGTTATAAAAGTGATTGGTGTTGGTGGTGGCGGAAGCAATGCCATCAATCACATGTTTCAACAAGGCATCAAAGGTGTAGATTTTGTTATCTGCAATACTGATGCACAAGCCCTCCAAAACAGCGGTGTACCAAACAAAATTCAATTAGGTGTAAATCTTACAGAAGGTCTTGGTGCAGGCGCTAATCCAGATGTTGGAGAACAATCTGCAGTAGAAAGTTTAGAAGACATTAGACGCATGTTAGATACCAATACAAAAATGGTGTTTATTACTGCCGGAATGGGTGGTGGAACAGGAACAGGCGCAGCACCAATTATTGCTAAAATGGCACGCGAATTAGATATTCTTACTGTTGGTATTGTTACAATGCCTTTTCAGTTTGAAGGTAAAATGCGTAATGCACAAGCACATGAAGGTGTAGATAAATTGCGAGCACAAGTTGACTCTCTCATTGTCATAAATAATAATAAGCTTCGTGAGGTTTATGGTAATCTTGGTTTTAAAGCAGGATTCTCAAAAGCAGATGAGGTTTTAGCTACTGCTTCTCGTGGTATTGCAGAGGTCATAACACATCACTATACACAAAATATTGATTTACGTGATGCAAAAACTGTATTGAGCAAAAGCGGAACTGCAATTATGGGTTCGGCAACGGCTTCAGGGCAGACACGAGCTCAAGAGGCAATTATGAAAGCTTTAGATTCACCGTTATTAAATGATAATAAGATTACTGGTGCCAAAAACGTATTGTTGCTAATCGTTTCAGGTTCTCAGGAAATTACTATCGATGAAATTGGAGAAATTAACGATCATATTCAAACAGAAGCAGGTCATGGCGCCAATATAATTATGGGTGTCGGAGAAGACGAATCGCTTCAGGAATCTATTTCTGTAACGATTATAGCCACAGGTTTTGATATTGATCAACAAAACGAAATTTCAAATACAGAGGCCAAGAAAGTTATCCATGCCTTAGAAGAAGATTATAAAGAAGAAGTTGAAGTTCAAGGTATTGAGCCAGCAATTATTTCTCCAGATATTGTTTTGGAGAAAGAAGACGCTAATGCACCAATTATTCACACATTGACTGAAGACGATTTTGAAGAAGAAACTCCAGTAATCGAGAATGAATTGATAATCACAACTGAATCTATAAAAAACATAAACGTTATTTATGACGAAGTTTTAGATGCAAAGCCAGTAACTGAAGAAGATTTTATCATTACGCCTATTCAACAAACCGAAGTAGAATTGGTAGATCAAGAAAAGGAAGAAGAACAGATTACTCTGACTTTCGACTTACCATTGTCTCAGTTTGAAGGTGAAAAAATCGAAGAACCAGAAACTGGAGATGAAAAAATGTTGTTTCATCTTGAAGAAGAAGTTAAAGATATTACAGTATCAGAACCAATAGAGTTAATCTCTGTGGATGTTTTAAACGAAGAAGGCGAGAAGCGTTATGTTTTAGATGATATATCTGTTGAAACTGAGACATCTATTAAGGCTAAGAAAGAAGTGGAAGTCAAAGAAGAGATTGTTTTCGAAAAGAAGACTTTACCGGCTGAAGAAACTAAAGAAGAAATACATGCTGAGATTGATCCGATGAACAGTCCTATTTCTGAAATTTTAAAAGCAAGAGCAGATGAGCGTCGTAAGAAAATGAAAGACTTTAATTACAAGTTTAATAACGCAAAAATAGATGAGATAGAAAAAGAACCTGCTTACAAAAGGCAAGGTGTAAATTTAGAACATGCTCAGCACTCTTCTGATACAAATGCTTCTAGAACATCTGTTAGCATTGATGATAATGATGACATTCAGTTAAGAAGTAATAACTCTTTCTTACATGATAATGTTGATTAATGGTTAATTCATTGAAGTACTGACTATGTACATTCAACGAACCCGAAAAGCCCCTCAGCTTTTCGGGTTTTTGTTTTAATAGTTTAGTATCTTCGCAATCCAAATTAATACAGTATTATGAGTTTACAAGCAGATATAATGACCGCAATGAAAGCGGCAATGAAAGCGAAAAACCAAACAGCTTTGGCAGCATTACGAGCAGTAAAATCTGAAATTTTATTAGCACAGACTTCTGGAGGTGATGGCGTATTAACTAATGACGATGAAATTAAGATATTATCTAAATTGGTAAAACAGCGTAAGGATAGTGCTGCAATTTTCTCCGAACAAAACAGAAATGATTTAGCAGAACCAGAATTGGCACAAGCAGAAGTTATAAGTCAGTTTTTACCAGAACAATTGGACGAATCTGCTATAACGGCTGCTGTAGAAAAAGTAATTGCCGATACTGGAGCCGAGGGTATGAAAGATATGGGTAAAGTGATGGGTATAGTAAATAAGCAGTTGGCTGGTCAAGCTGATGGTAAAACTATTTCTACAATAGTTAAAGAAAAATTAATGTCTTAACAAGATATTTCTTAAGGCCTCGTAGTTCAACTGGATAGAATATCAGATTTCGGCTCTGAGGGTTGGAGGTTCGAATCCTCTCGAGGTCACGAATAAATAGAATAACCCAAAAAATGTCTGAGCTTGCTCAAGCATTTTTTGGGTTATTCTATTTTCAAAGCGGAGCTTTGAGGATGCACAGCAATCCAAACGAGTTTTGATATGGTATTTGGTCTAAACTTCAAGCATTTTTTGGGTTATTCTATTTTCAAAGCGGAGCTTTGAGGATGCGCAGCAATCCAAACGAGTTTTGATATGGTATTTGGTCTAAACTTCAAGCATTTCTTGGGTTATTCTATTTTCAAAGCGGAGCTTTGAGGATGCACAGCAATCCAAACGAGTTTTAATGTATATCTAATCCTCTCGAGGTCACAGATTATCCCTAAGAATAACAAATTATTTTTGGGGATATTTTATTATATTTATTTTCGATTTTTCTTCTAAAATAAATTTATATAAAAATAAAAAAAAGAGTATTTAATTTATTTTTTATTGTTGTTTCATCTTCAATATTAGTTATACTATCGGAGATTTGATTTTTAGAAATCGATTCTTCTATTAGTTATCCTTTTTTTGGAAATACATTTTTTTCTTAGTCATACTTTTCATAAACCAATCTCCTCCATATACTTTTTCTAAATCTGATTCTATATCAGACATTATAGGTGTGACGTTTCCAGAATACTTATAAGTTACTTTCTTTTTATCTTTACTTATAATAATGTCTTGTATAATCCAGTTAAATTCAGATGCAAATTTTGATAAATCTGGAATTTCATTTTTCTTAAAAAAATTTAATTTTCCAAATTTCTTTGGAGTATTATTTGAGGTACTTAAATTAAATATTGCAATTTTTTTTTGTTTTTTTGTCTTATAAAGTTTTAGAAAATAATTTTTAATTAGAGCCTCATGTTCCTTTTTTAAAGGTATTGTACGAATGAATAAATTGAATCCTTTCATGTAAGTTTCTAAGTTATCTGATAGAGTTACATCTATGTCTGTGGTAATTTCTGGTATTATAATTCCTTGGTTGAAGGAGAACACAATCTCATTTATAATTTGAGTACTAGTATTTTTAAGAAAATACATTAGTGCTTTACCATTAGACTCTAATTCATCATTTTTAGTAACACCTAAATAATGTTTTAAATCAGAAATTTTGATACTCTCCGATATACGCTTTTCATATTCTTTTCTGGCCCGTTCGATGTTTGGACTTAAAAAATTTCCATTGTGGATTTCTGACGAAACTATTAAAATTTCATTAAAAGCTCCATAACCTCGTTCATTTAATTCTAAGTATGGAAATAAATTATGAAATCTAGCAATTGCCCATATTCTCCAAGTCACGTCATTAGTTCTACCCGCATTATTCGGCTTATTATTAGCTAAGTACTTTAAATAATATTCTTTAGTATCATTTGAAAACGAACTAAAATCCCAATAGGTAACAAGTGCCTTATCGTTAGCACTGTAACCAAGTAAATTGTCTATTTGGTTGTCTCTATAAGATTTAGAAGTTATCGGTAAATCACGAGCGCCCATACGCCTTTCATATTTTATTTTTAAAGGGTGGAGAACCTCATATAAATCATAAAATATTTCGTACTTCTTTTTTAATTCTTTTTGATCCCGTAATATATTATCCCCATTATTAATTCGCTGTGCACCACTAGTAACAAAACTTGATCTATTATTATATGCTTTTATAACGTCATAAATTAGCGTTCCAGATCTTATATTCACTCCGCGATATCCAAGCCCTTGTGTTTCAGTGAATGTCAAGGATGCTAATTTGGGATTTAAGTCTATATACCGTTTATTAAACCCTAATTTTCTTATATATTCATCTTCATCTTTAAGATATTCCTTAAAGCTTAATGTTATTTTATGATTTTTTGTCCTTGTTACTGGTCTTTTTTCTATTAACGCCTTTTCATAATCTTTAATTAAGAAATTATAAACCATTGCAAAATCATTAAATAACTTAAACCTTATTATTGGCCTTAATAAGGTATTATTAAAGGACCAGTACTCTGGTAGCCCTCTCTTTATACCACCGCTCTGCCATTTACCATCTTCACTCAATAATCTATCTTCATATCTTAAAATAATTTTTATTTTAGGGCTAATCTCTTTATAATCTTTACCAAAAACCGAAACATAGTTTATAATATTATCATGAATAATTTTCTTTTTTTTATTTAAACTTAAAGATTGATGATTTTTAGTTTCTCCAAAAAAGTAATTCCAAATATCATGATCATTGTTAAACTGTAGATTAAAACTCTTTTCTAAAATCTGTGTTTCTTGGCTTTCGATTACATTTATATTGGTACTAAGCTCTCTAAAATCTATGATAGATATATTTTTGGATTCGCTGTAAAGCTTAAGAAAACTATCGTAAGAATTTGCTTTTTGAAATTCACTTATCGGTATATCTAAAGTCTTAAATACTTCAAATTTCTTCAATGTTTCAATTGAAACTGCTTCCCGTTCAAGTATTTTAGAATTAAAAACTTCTTCTAAGATATCTAGATTTTCATGATGTTTTTCAATAATAGCATTATAGCTATTAAGATTTTCTATATACGGCATTCTACCCTGTGGTAAAAACAGATATTGAGATGGTAACTCTAAGGCGTTTTTATATTCATCACCCTTTCCATTATAAATAGTTTTATTAAACCTATTTTCATAATATTTTAAAAGATGGTTTAAATCAGAAAATTTCTTATAGTTTTTTAATGAAAATTTAATTTCATTTGATGATAGAAATCCTATTATGTAATTTCTTCTCTTAATTGGGTCATTATATATTCTAACTAAATTGTTAGAATAATCTAGGTGTTCTCTAATTTTATTTTGAACATATTGGTTGTCATTATATTCCTTTACTTTTCTTTTTCTGTTTTCTTCCTCACGATCCTTTCTTAAGTCATCCCCCATCATTTTAAACATATAATTAAGAGCCCTTTTTTGTCTAGCTATAAGTTTTTTATACTCTTCTGGATTTCTTTTCCAGTACTCTTTTTCACAACCAGGATGGAAATCGCCGTATATCCAACTTGGACCTTCCATACAGTCACCACCATATTTGCATTTTTCCCATCTGCAGTAATCTCCCTGGGCTTTTAGAGTGTTAAATGAACTAACAAAAAAAATAAAAAGTAAAATATTACGTATCATATAATTATTTAAATAATAAATGTATAAATTTTAAATTGATAAAAAAACTAAAAATATTTTAACTACATCTTACGTGTTAAATTCAATATTAAAAACAGATCATTAAGTAAATTACTTTGAAATTACTCTTTTCAAAATTTAAACAAATTTTAAATAATGTTCTAAAACCAATTCTGGTGCTTCAATTAGAGGAAAATGTCCAATACCTTTCAGTTCAATAACATCAGGATTTGGAATTATTTCTTTATATCGTTTTACCAGGTTTTGGCCAGAAATTGCATCATACGTACCATTAATTAATCGAACAGGAATATTGGCTTGCTGAATAGCGCCTACCCATCGAGTTCTATTATCTTTTCTTTCTTGCATATATCGAATTAAAAGATGAAAAATATATTTCCCTCCATTTCTACTGATCAAATTCCAAAAATCATCTAATTCTTTTTCTGTTGGTTGGGTTTTGGGGCCAAATATTTTTTTAAAGTTCTTTCCTAATTTTTTTCGATTGAAAAGCCTTGACACGATGTATCCAACTGGACTCATTAATATTTTCTGGATTAATAACGGTTTATGAGTTTCAGGAAATAATCCACCATTCAACAAACAAAGAGATTTAATAACTAATCCATCTTTTTTATCCCTAATCCGTTGATTATATCGTGCTAATAATTCTTGAGCAACTGTATCCCCATAATCGTGACTCAATATATTAATGGTTTTGATGTCTTTTGAGATTAGAAATTGTTCTATCAGATTAGATTGATCAAAAATACTGTATGGGTAATTTTTTGGTTTGGCTGAGAATCCAAACCCTATCATATCAAGAGTCAATACTCTATATTTAGAAGTAAGCTGTTGATATATTTGCCACCAATCCCATGAGGCTGTTGGAAAACCATGAATGAGTAAAATAATATCTCCTTTACCTTCGTCAATATTGAAAATTTGATGAAATTTATACAAGAAATATTCTCCTTTATTTTTCCAATATTCTAGAGTCATTTAAATTGTCTATTAAATCTGGGATTTTTTGGTGTTGCCTAACAATTGGATATGCGTATTAACTATATCCATACTATATTTTACCTAAGATAATAAATCTTTTATATCCAAAAAGATACTATTGGCAAGGTTCTTATAAATATGGTATCATATAAAAGGGCATTAGATTTTTTTGTTTTGAACATAAATAGTATTTCTAAAGCTGTAAATTTGGTTGTGTAAATAAGTATTTAGCTAAATTAATATATGTACAAAATCACCTTAATAGCAGGAGCAAGACCTAATTTTATGAAGATTGCGCCTATAATACATGCATTAGATAAGGCTAGACAATTAGTAGGATTACGTTATAGATTGGTGCATACCGGACAACATTACGATAAAAATATGTCTGAAAGTTTTTTTGAGCAATTGTCTATCCCTCAGCCTAATATTAATTTAGAATGTTCTGGAGGTTCACAAGCCGAACAAACAGCTAGTATTTTACTAGCTTTTGAAAAGGAATTAAAGGCTAATCCTGCTGATTTAGTTTTAGTAGTTGGCGATGTTACTTCTACAATGGCATGTGCACTAGTTGCAAAAAAACTTAATACCAAAGTTGCCCATGTCGAAGGCGGAATACGTTCTGGTGATATGACAATGCCGGAGGAAATAAATAGAATTGTAACTGATAGTATTGCTGATTATTTTTTTACAACCTCAGAATTAGCAAATCAAAATTTAAAAGCAGAAGGAATTAAAGAGTGTCAATTGTTCTTGGTAGGTAATACAATGATAGATACCTTACTTAAAAATAGATCTCGTTTTCTTAAACCTAAAATATGGGAAGACTTGGGTTTGAAGTCAAAGGATTATTTGGTCCTAACAATGCATCGCCCAGCAAATGTAGACGCCGAACAAAAGTTAGAAGAAATGCTTAGGGAGATTTTGCTTCAAACACGAGATATGCCAATTATTTTCCCAGCACATCCAAGAACTAAGAGCATACTTTCTCGATTAGATATCAAAGATCAAAGGCTTCATGTTATTGAGCCTCTAAGCTATTTAGAGTTCAATTATATGGTAGAAAATGCAAAAGCAGTTATCACAGATTCTGGAGGAATAACTGAAGAAGCATCTATAATGAATGTTCCGTGTTTGACGCTACGCGACAATACAGAACGTCCAGAAACTATTGACTTAGGCACAAATGAACTCGTAGGTACAAATCCACAAAATCTAAAATCTTATTTGGATAAGCTTTTTAATAGCCAATGGAAACAAACACAAACTATACCATTTTGGGACGGAAATACAGCCAAACGTATAGTCAAAGTGATTACCAAAAATTTTATTAAGAATTAGCTAAACGTTTTAAGTTTGTAATGGTGTTGGGTTGGTTTTCGCTTTTAAAAACGTGACTTCCGGCTACAAAAACATTTGCACCAGCATCTGCTAACTTTTTGATGTTTTGGTCAGTTACACCACCATCAATTTCTATTAGTGTGTCTAGACCTTGCTCGTCAATCATTTTGCGTAATTTTTTGACACGGTTATAGGTAATGTCCTCAAATTTCTGACCTCCAAAACCAGGATTAATAGACATTAATAACACCATATAACATTCTGGTAAAATATCTTCTAAAACAGAAATGGGTGTGGTTAGATTAAGAACAATCCCAGCTTTACAACCAGCTGCTTTTATTTGTCTTAGTGTTCTGTGTAAATGCACAGTGCTTTCATGGTGTACAGTAATAATATCTGCACCTACTTTTGCGAATTCTTCAATGTAACGCTCAGGTTTTTCAATCATTAAATGCACATCTAATGGTTTAGTAGCGTGCTTTTTAATAGCAGCAATTACTGGCATTCCGTAAGAAATATTAGGTACAAAATGGCCGTCCATAACATCGATATGAAACCAATCTGCGTCACTATTATTTACCATTTCTGTGTCGCGTTGAAGATTCCCGAAATCTGAAGCAAGCATTGAAGGCGCTATTAAGTTTGAAGCCATTTTTGTGTTGTATTTTGTGTTATGGCAAAAGTAACTAAAAAGAAAATTACTATATCAATTTTATAACGCTAAACTATATAAAAAGTGAAACCCCGGTAATCAGCCGAGGTTTCTTTCATCAATCAAAAAACGAACAGTTATGTTTTGTAACTGTTGTTACCGTAATTCAGTCGTATTTTTTATAAAAAACTTACAGATTTACTGTTTGTTATTTCTCAAATATAAACAACTAAAATGATATTTTAAAACTTCTTTAACAACTCAACTAAAACTATACCTTAAAGTTTAGTGGTTGAGCCTTTTGAAGCTATCCTAAATACGTTTTTAATATTTTGCTTCGTGAGGTATGTTTTAACCTACGAATTGCTTTTTCTTTAATTTGTCTTACACGCTCACGAGTAAGGTCAAACGTTTCTCCAATTTCTTCAAGAGTCATTGGGTGTTGATTACCTAAACCAAAGTATAAACGAATAACATCTGCTTCACGTGGTGTAAGTGTTTCTAGTGCACGTTCTATTTCAGTACGTAAAGATTCGTGTAATAAATCTCTATCTGGGTTTGGAGACTCTCCACTACGTAATACATCGTAAAGGTTAGAGTCTTCGCCTTCTACAAGAGGTGCGTCCATTGATACATGACGTCCAGAATTTTTCATTGACTCCTTAACATCGTTAATAGTCATATCTAATTCTTTTGCAATTTCTTCAGCAGAAGGTGGACGCTCATGACTTTGCTCTAAAAAAGCAAATGTCTTGTTGATTTTATTAATAGAACCAATCTTGTTAAGTGGTAAACGAACAATACGCGATTGTTCTGCTAATGCTTGTAAGATAGACTGTCTAATCCACCATACAGCATATGATATAAATTTAAAACCACGAGTTTCATCAAAACGTTGTGCAGCTTTAATCAAACCTAAATTACCTTCATTAATTAAATCTGGTAATGTTAGTCCTTGATTTTGATATTGTTTAGCCACAGATACCACGAAACGTAAGTTTGCTTTTGTTAACTTCTCTAAAGCAATTTGGTCGCCAGCTTTAATACGCTGTGCCAATTCTACCTCTTCATCCGCTGTAATAAGGTCTACCTTACCAATTTCTTGTAAATATTTGTCTAACGATGCAGTTTCTCTGTTGGTTACCTGCTTGGTAATTTTAAGTTGTCTCATGTAATTTTATGTGTACAATTTTAATTACAACATCATGTTGTACTGTAGTTATACGTTACTATCTCAATAAATGTTACAAAAAGTAACATAACTTTTAAAAGAACTTCTTTAGTGCTTTAAAAAAATAAAGCCTATCAAAATTTTGATAGGCTTTATGGCAATTATTAGAAAGGGTTTACTTTTCTATTAATTTTTTATCTCTAATATACTACGATTTCTATGTTATATACGCATGTTAGGGGAAGATTTTATTTCTGTTAATATAATCGATTAACCTTAATTATTCCTCTTGAAAAGTTTGAGAGTCACCGAAGTTTGCAGACCTTGAATTTATAGCATCATTTGTGATAGCGTCTACAACTATAGCTACTAAACTTAAATTACTGTTATTCTCTATGCTTGCAGGTAGCATGCCTGTTATGGTTGTAGTGTACTCTTCTTCACCTACAATTTCGGCTGAAGGAATAAGTACTCCAAGTAAATCTGTAAAAGCTGCTCTTAATACATGATTGTGTTCAAAATTTACTAAAGGATTAACTCCGCCATAATAGCTTGTACCATTTGTTTGGTTGAATTCTAATCCATCTTCAAGTAAGTAAAGTACAATTTTCAAGATAGGGTTAGATATTTCACCACCAAATTTAACTTTGACCTCTACAGATACATTGTTCCCATTTAAAGTAGGTGACATTGCAAGGCCTAAATCTGCATTATCTCCTGTTAAGTTTGTTACTTGTGCAACATTATTTGGCTCTGGAAAAGTCCAATCAGTTGTGCGGTCCAACATTGCTGTTGGGTATCCAGTAAGATTGATCATATCCTCAAGAGCACCTGCATTAAAATTGTATGGATCATAAGATCCACTTGCT
>Ga0213868_10000189_pt1 | contig 56507 bp, 39 predicted proteins | sample PICome_9_FD_160087 | JGI IMG/M metagenome (GOLD analysis project Ga0213868, IMG submission 160087) | Coastal seawater microbial communities near Pivers Island, North Carolina, United States - PICO127 | ecosystem: Environmental > Aquatic > Marine > Coastal | place: USA: North Carolina... | reverse complement strand
TCCTTCGATCCTTCGATCCTTCGATCCTTCGATCCTTCGATCCTTCGATCCTTCGATCCTTCGATCCTTCGATCCTTCGATCCTTCGATCCTTCGATCCGGCACTCCGGCACTCCGTCTACTCTTCGAGCGCTGGCTATCGGAGGACCACGAGGCGGCCTTGGCGGTTGCGGCCAAGATGACAACATGGAACCGCCGAAGCTTCCTGCGAGCAATCATCTGGAACAAAATACCAACAAAACTAACACAAACATATAACCAGCGAAAGACCTGCTTAAAAAGTTTGGCGGTGAAATGCCCCAACCAGACCAGCTTCCCGAGTGGGCAATGCAAGAATTGGTGTTATCCTTCAAGTTTTTTGCCAGCGTATCTACGAGTCACCCCGAATACTATCACTACATTATTCTCAAGAGCCTTGACCAAGAGCGATCCGCTCGCCCTCCTTCAAATCACGGACGAAAGCCAACGCCACGAGACCGGTCTGGCGCAAGACGACACTTCCAACTGTCATGCCGTAGCAGCAAGAGCCTCAATGTCACAAGAACCGGAAAGCGCTAGAGGACTCCGCAAGACTAAAACGTCCCCTCAAACAATCTCTTAGCCTCCGAACTAACCAAAAAAGTGGGGAGAGACCGATCCCGCTGCGTCCTTGGAATGGACACTACCAAACGTAAAAGGAACGTCGAGTCAATCCTCAAGCATTGGGTTGGACAGGACCTGGATGAAGCACCATCCGCGGTGTTCAAAGTCCCTGATAGTCAGGCTCAGAACTGCGCCACCGAAGTGGTGATTCACCTACTAATAGAAGAGAACTCAACGGCAGCAACTGCTTGGGCCGAATCCCTTCGAAATCGACACGCCAAATAGACGGCACCGCAACGGATTGCCAAGTGGCGTCCATGACGAAGTTCACACGCGAGGCGCTCCTACTGCCCAAAAATCAGCTGCTGCCGCTTAAGCTCGATCACTTCCGTTTCGCCTCCAGATCGTAGCACGCGAATCCGCAAGTCGGTGCCGGCCTCTCCGCGAATAAGGTCTACTGCCGGATGAAGTGTGTTTCCGATAGGGGCAAAGCTGCCATCTCCGGGGTCTACCCCCACGATTCGGTCACCGGAACGCAGCCCCGACTCCGCAGCGGGCGTTCCATCAATTAGGGCGCGTATCGTCACCACACCTTCGTCGAGTGTCAGTTGGGCGCCAATACCGCGCGGCGTGGCCTTGTAGATAGCTTCATGAGCAGCGTCTTGTTCAGCTTGGGTTGGAAGGCTGTCTGCCCAAGCCAAGGCCGCTTGAGTATCCTCTAACATACTGGCCTGGCGTTTACCAATAGCTGCTGCTGCTACGAGCCGCTCTTGAGGGTCCGTTAAACTATCAAAAGCTTTTAGCACGCCCTCGTAATCGGTGGAATGCCAGTTCTCGAAGACCGCCGCTAGCCCCTCGTTGCCGATCTCTTCTCGATTCTGATCGATCCATTCCCAGACCTCGTCTATCCGCCCGTCAGTGATACGAATGCGAGCCAACGTGCGAAGAAACTCCTCATGCTCCCACCCGGAGAGATGGCTTCCCAGCGCTTCGGCATCTTCACTCGAGTCCTGAGCAATCCGCCCCGCCCAATTGGCTAACATATTGCTACGCTGCGGATGATCCTTGTAGGCCTTCATCCAAGCCTCCTTGATATCAGATGAGACATCCTCGGCCTGCAAAAGCCTGACATAGCAGTCACCAAAGACCACTCCTTCAAGCATTGCCTCACCTGTCCACTCGGAGATCAACGTCCGGAAACCTTCAGGCTCAAGATCTCGCTGCAAGCGTTTCACGCGCTGAATCGCTTCGAACGGCGGCTTGTCCTGCGCCACCCGAGTGAAGATTCCCCGCAGCATGGCTACCTTCTCAGAGCGAAGGTTAAGAGTATCAATCCGACGCATCGCCGATTCCAACTCACGACCTGCCAAGGCATAGCCAAGCTGAGTGAGCTCTGCCTCTCTGAGCATGGGCGCTGTAACATCAAGAGAGTCGATTTCTGACTCAATCGACGTCTGCCGGTCACCCGGAGAGCGCTTGAATTCGGTCGGAGCGACCACGTGATCAGCGGGCGACGCGACCAATTCTTCAGGCTGTCTCTTACCAGAAACATCCTCCCACCACGCCACCAGGGCGGCACCAACAATCAGGCCAATCGCAAAACCCGGAATCTGACGTCGAATGGACACCCCTATACGTAACGTCAACGGACGTCTTTCGCCACCTTCCTCCCTCCAATGCGTTTTAAGCCCTTGCCGACCGCTGACTTCACGATCACCCTCCTCTAATCGATTCATTCTTGAAATTTGAAATTTTTATGGTCAAAATAGTAAACCAACTTAAATGAACTCTCACCTGCTCTCCCGCTCACGTCGCCATGCTTCAGGCTTAGTTGCCTCGGTAGCTCTTCTTGGAGCCTCGCTGGCCCTGTCTCCGCTCCAGGCTGCCGACGCAGCTGCTTTACCTGCCAAGCAATCCGATTTCCCACCGCCTGCGACTGTCCTAAAGGACTACAAGCAGATCGTCTCCACCGTGGATGGTAAGAGCCTCTACAAGCTCTACCGCAACCCGAAGACGAGCCACATGCTGGCGGAGTTGCCTCGCGACTTTGCGAACCAGAAGCATTTCATCGCGTTGACCATCTCGAGTGGCGAATCCTACGCCGGTTTGCAGGCCGGAGACCTTTATGTGAAATGGGAGGTCTTCAATCAGAAGCGCCTCGCTCTCGTCCAGCCCAACTTGGAAACACGCTCCACTGGAGACGACGAATCTAAAAACTCTGTCAAACGGCTCTTCACTGACCGAGTTATTCTCGATATCCCAATTCTTACCTACCAAGTAAAAGGTGGTCCTATCATCGACCTTGATGCACTCCTCCTTGGCAAAGCGCGCAGTTTCTTCGGCTCGGCCGTTTCAGGAATCCAACCTCAGCTATTCAAGGCGGTTAAGCACAAGGCTTTCCCCGAGAACATCGAGGTTGCTTTTGAGGTGCCTATCAATGACACCCTCAAGGTCCTTCATTACTCAATCAAGCTGATCAGGCCGAACAAAGAGTACAAGCCACGCAAGGCGGACGAAAGAGTAGGGTATTTCACCACCAACTACCGCGATTTCGGTCAATTCAAGCCGGGAACCACAAGAACGCGCTATATCAATCGCTGGCATCTTGAGAAGGCAGACAAGTCACTCAAACTCAGCCCTCCCAAGCAACCGATCGTGTTCTATCTGGAACACACAACCCCAATCCGCTACCGCCGCTGGGTTGCCGATGGTGTCCTCGCCTGGAACAAAGCGTTTGAAAACATCGGGATCGTCAATGCGATTGAAGTGCGTTACCAAGACGCCAAGTCAGGCCAGTACATGGATTTGGATCCTGAAGATGCTCGATACAATTTCGTTCGTTGGCTGAACAATGGTATTGGCACCGCCATCGGACCAAGCCGGGTAAATCCGGAAACCGGTCAGATTCTCGACGCCGACATTATCTTAACCGACGGCTGGATCCGTCATTGGTGGACGCAATACCAAGAAATCCTCCCCGAAGTAGCCATGGAAGGCTACACACCAGACACGATGGCCTGGCTAGAGCGGAACCCACGGTGGGATCCACGTATTCGTCTGGCAGAACCCTCCAAGCGTGAGGAAATCCTTCGCGAACGGCAATTGCGCGGGGCCTCCCCCATGGGTGGACACGCTTTTGGCAAAGTCGACAATGCCTTGTTAGGCGATCAAGAATTTGATGGTCTATCCGGTCGTGTCAGCCAAGTGAACGGGCTCTGTATGGCCGCCAACTGCAAAACACATGGGCTCGCTCAAATGCACATGATGACTCAAATCCTAGCGCACGATGCTGAGGGTGATAAAGAAGGCGAGGAGAAGAAAGATGAAAAGAAGGTTACCAAAGACAAAGAACAGCTTCTCGATGGCATTCCTGAGTCTTTCATCGGACCATTGTTAGTTGACCTCGTCGCCCACGAAGTCGGTCACACCATTGGCCTACGTCACAACTTCAAAGGCTCTAGTATCTACGACTACAGTGAGATCAATTCGAAAGAACTTAAAGGGAAAAAGCCCTTCGCAAGCACGGTGATGGATTACATCCCCGTGAACATGCGCATGGATGCCGGCGAAGTCCAAGGTGACTATGGGATGATTAGCGTGGGCCCTTATGACATGTGGGCTATTGAGTATGGCTACACCTTTGACAAAGACCTCAAACCAATCCTCAAACGTGCTGGTGAACCTGAGCTTCAGTATGCCACTGACGAAGACACCTACGGTCCAGATCCCCTCGCTCGCCGCTATGACTTTGCCAAGGACCCACTCGACTACGTCAAAGATCAGATGCTTTTGGTAGAAGCCAACCGAGGAAAGCTAATCGACAAATTCGTCAAGGACGGGGAAAGCTGGGCCAAAGTCCGCCGCGGCTATCTCCTCACCTTAAGTGCTCAGACCCGCGCAGTCAGTATGATGGCAAACTGGGTTGGTGGAGCACACGTCTACCGTCACCGCAAAGGCGACTCTGACCGTCGGCCGATCGAAGTCGTGCCTGCCGAGAAACAGCGCGCCGCCCTAAAGTTTGTGATTAAGAACGCCTTCGGCTCCAAGGCCTACGGTCTAAGCCCCAAATTGCTGACGCACATGTCTCTCGACAAGTGGTGGGGCGAGGGCAACATCTCAGATGAAGCTACGTGGCCTGTTCATGATCGTGTGCTAGGCATCCAAGCCAGTGCGCTCACGTCATTGATGAATCCCACGACGTTAATGAGGATTTATGACAACGAGTTCCGTACTCCTCCAGACGAGGATGCCTTCACTCTTCCAGAGATGCTTAACACTCTTACTAAGTCTATTTGGAAAGAGCTTGACGACATTGATTCCGATGGTGAATTTACTGCGCGTAAACCACTCATTGGAAGTTTCGAGCGCAACCTCCAACGCGAATACGTCGAGCGACTGACTGATCTCATCGCTCCATCCGGCTACAACGCTTCTCAGAAATCGATCTATGATCTAGCCAGCACCGAATTGCGCGAACTTGCGCAAGGGCTTGAAAACGCCCTTGATGCCGACCATTTAGATCCTTACACAAAAGCACACCTCAATGAAACCCATCGCCTGATTGAGAAGTCACTTGACGCTAGCGTTGTGCTAGATGTCAAAGGCGGCAATCTTGGCGGAGGTTCCATGAGGTTCCTCTTCGGTCAGGATCCTCAGACAACACCTCCACGCCCATAGCAAAGAGAAAAAATCGTAGTTTACAATACCCTCTCGTCTGAGCCTCGCGCTCGGGGGAGAGGGTTTATTGTTTTATAAGGCTATTCATCAGGCCAATCCGCACTGAAGAGAAACGGATCTAACGTAAAGTCACTGCTTTCCAACTTCGAATTGTGTCCCTCAATGGCAATGACATTGCGACCTTCTCTCAGCGTACCAGCAAAGGGCTCTAACTTAAAGGCGATGTAATCATCACTCGCCTCACCCGACCGAATGTCTTTGGCCTCCTTGCCGCTCCCCTTCTTCACATTCTGACGAATGATCTCCTTGCCATTGAGGTAGGCAATGAATCCGTCGTCCCAACGAATTCCTAGGCCTAACTTCGCAAAGTCGCTCGATTTGTTCAGTCTGAAATCCTTCCGCACATACACCGTCGTGTAGTGCCCCTCCATATCGAGTTCCGTGCGATCGTCCTCGTCTTCATAGCCAAAGCCCGCCTCGCCTTCCTTCCACGCTGCCTCTGCGAAGGCCAAGCCCGTCCAGTCTCCTTCGGGTTCTTTATCTACATGATATTTCCAGCTGGCGTGTTTAGGAATGATCTCGATGAACTCTTTTGGCAACACATACGGCTGAGCCTTCAGATCCACGCGGACCAGCATCGGGCTCAAAACAAAGTCACTACTAGAAACGGTTCGGTTGTGCCCCTCGAAAGCTAACTGATTCTCCCCGACACGGAAGAGTTCGCGGTAGGTCGCCAAGGGAATATACACCCAAGAGGGGATGCCATGCACTTTGTAGAGGCCTTCCGCTTTCGCTCCCCTTCCCTTTTCCACACCGATGCGCACAATCTCTCTGCCGTTGAGGTAACCGATCACCGCATCATCCCAAGTTAACAAGAGCCCTAGATCCTCAAACTCTTCGTCCGGCTCCAGGTCAAATCGCCTTCTCATGTAGAAACGCGGATGCCTACCTTTCATCTTCTCTAGCTCAGTCTCGATTGCTTTCCCTAGCCCATAGCCAAAGGGAGCCCGACCACGATCCCAACCTTCACCCGTGGTCCAATCCTCCTTGTCAGGGTCTTCACCGGCAAGAAACTCCCACTTCGCCTTTTTATCGATAATCGGATCATGATCACGGGGAATCCTCTTCCAAGATCGCGGCCAAGCCTTATCAAACTGAATGCCCATGTAGTAATCACTGCTATCTTTCTCCCGGTTGTGCCCCTCAATCGCCAAGATATTGCGCCCCTTTACCAAATGCTCTTTCACTCTAGAGAAGGGAAAGTATCGAGAAAGGGGTGCCCCTGTATGCCCAAGACCAATCGCTGTCTCACCCGCGCCACGAGCTACGCCCGCACGTCCCAGCTCATGGCCATTGAGGTAGGCAATGAATCCATCATCCCAAGAAACGATCAGCCCCACATGCTCCAAGGCCTCAAAATTATCGACGGGAAACGATCGCCGAAAACGCACCCGAGCAACTTCCTTCTCCATCGCCCGTAATGATGTCCTAACAGGATACCTCTTGCCATAGCCCATGGGCATGCGACCACGTTCCCACTTCGAATCATCAAAGTCGGTCGTCGCCCAACCCTTCTCGAACTCTTGCTCCAACGTGTAGCGCCAGCGATTCTCGCCCAAAGTTACCTCGGTCGACACTAGAGGCGGCGAATCACCTCCCGCCAAATCCGAATCCAACTCTTCCAAGAGGAACGGATCTAAGGTGAAATCACCTTCATCTGAATCTATTGAGTGACACTCGATAGCAACCACGTTGCGCCCAACTTTTAGATGCTTCTCAGCCTTCTCCAGGGCGAAGTATTCGAAGTCTTCTTCAGCCTCATGATCCCCAATCTCCTCGGCCAGATCCGCTCTCCCCTTACCCACTCCCTGACGCAGAACCTCTTTGCCGTTCACATAGGCAATAAAGGCATCATCATAACGAATCCCTAAGCCTAGTTGTTTGAGATTCATCTCCTGCGGCACGTCGAAATCTCGCCGCACATAGAGACGATCGCCAAAGGTTGGCAGCTCTGACAAGACCGTTTCGTCATCCTCATCACCGAAGCCAAAGCCCGCCTTGCCTCGGCTCCACCCGCTATCATCATAGCTAAGCGCTGCCCAGCCTAGCGGCGCAACTCCTTCCGTCATGTGGTAGGCCCACTCGTCCCCTTGGGGAATCAAATCCAAGTAATCACGAGGTAGCTTCTTCCCCGGCGGCACATACGGAGGCAGGACCACCGGATCTTCGACACGCTTCACCACAACACCAGGTTCTTTCCTTAGCTGGAAATGATCTCGCTCTTCGCCGTCAAAGTTGATCATGACTGCATCAAGGACGTTCCCTTTAATCGACACCAATACTGAGCCGTTCTCCACGATGATACGCTTCATCACAGGCATGGTCCCTTCACGCCCCACGCCCGTGCCGCCATGCCCGGCGACCACTTGAATGGTGCCTTGGTTAGGTTCCAACCCCGGCACTTTCCGATACGCGCCATCCCCATCGGGATCGCCATCCCCATCGTCCAAGATCACTTCCTTCACCGTTGTCGGCGTGCTATAGGCACCATCCATGAGCATCGACCGTTCGTATATATGGCTGTGTCCTGTCAGAACCAGATCGACACCGTGAGACTCCAAGATCGGCATGATCTGTTCACGCATTTCAATACTTTCCTCCTCCTTGTCAGTGTCGTGCGTGCCTTTCGAATACGGAGGATGATGCCAGTAGGCGACTAACCAATCAGCCTTGACTCGAGAAAGATCTTCTTTCAACCAAGACGCCATGGCACCATCCACTTTGCGGTCCATGTCGAACGAATTCAGCACGACAAAGTGCGCTTTCCCGTAGTCGAATGAGTAGTAACTCTCGTGCCCCGAAGCCACCCCTCCCGCTTCTCCTTTCTTCGGACACACGTAGGCATCGTAATAGGGACCCGTTCCCGTCTTGGCCGGCGCCGAAGCCGCTTCGTGATTCCCAATCGCTGGCCACACGACGGTGTTGCGAATCGTTTCTTCATACATCTCAAAGAACTTCCGCTGAAACTGATCGTCCGTACCTTTGCTATAGGCCATGTCCCCGACATGCAGGTAGAAGTCGATCGGCCGGCCCACCTTCTTTGTGTAGTCCAACATCGCTTCGTGCACCTCGGACTGACGCTCTTGTCCCGTTCCCGAATCTCCCACGACCCAGAAGTAAGCGTCTTTGTCAGTACCAACCTCTGGCAACGTGTCAAAGTAGTAGCTCTCATCCTTCGGCGTTAGGCGTTCATCATCGTCATAAACGGCGTAAAAATATCGCGTGTTCGGCTGCAGGTCTGTCAGAGCAGCTTCAAACTGCCGCGTCTTCTCGGGCCCGCTGTGCAGAAGAGTGCGATCACCCTCCAGATCTTCCTCATCATCTGCTACCTTCCGTTCACGAACCGCATCTTCATCAAAAACCACTGACAGATCATCGAACGAAAGACCCACCTTCACGACAGGCTCAATCTTCTCTACCGTTCGCCAAATCACGTGAATCCCCTCGGTTGTCGCGAGTTGGACATACGGCGCACGAGAAAATCCGAGCTCATCCACAATCTCCTCATCGTCTTCGGCTCCGACTGAGATTAGAGATAGGAAACCAAGGAGAAGAGACAACCCACGCATGCCAGCACTGTAGCCTTCTACCAGGAATTTCACAACTGCCCCCCCCTCGATTGGTTTCCCCCTGTCCGCATGCGTCACTTTCTCAGGGTTCTCTTCCTCATCATTCTCGCCAATGACCTTCTGAGTTTAAACGGGGTAGCCCGCGAACCACAAGAGAAACCATCAGTCGCCGCGATCCGACTTGAGTCTCCAATCCAGTTGGATGGCCTTCTAAATGAGCCCGAATGGCAGTCAGCGCCACCGATCAGTACACTTTACCAATACGAGCCCTCGGCAGGCGACGCCCTTTCAGAAGACACAGACGTTCGTTTCCTCTACGACGACAAGACGCTCTACCTTGGTGTGAATTGCCGCGATCGGAATCCCAGCGGCATCATCGCGCGCGGCATGGAACGCGATGGTAGCGTTAGCCCGGACGACTACGTCTATTTCATGTTGGACACCTTTCACGATCAGCGAAACGGCTACGTCTTTTCCGTCAATCCGAACGGTGCCAGATACGATGCCCTCCTCAGTCGCGGAACAAGCACCAACTCAGAGTGGGATGGTGTGTGGGAAACAAAGACGTCGATTGATGACGAAGGCTGGAAAGCTGAGATCGCCATTCCCTTCGCCAGTCTCAGCTTTGATCCTAACAACGACACCTGGGGTTTCAACATCTCTCGTAATATTCGGCGCAAGTCGGAACGTGGACGATGGACGGGGGCCCGACCCGAAATCCGTACTAGCTACGCCGCTGAAGCCGGGGACCTCACAGGATTGTCCGGGCTCAGACAAGGCCTCGGTATCGAATTCGCCCCTTACCTTGTCGGACGTTATCGCAAGGGAGAAGGCGATACCGATTGGTTAGGCGATTGGGGAGCCGACTTCCGTTACCGCATTACGCCGAATCTCTCTGCAACCCTCAGCTACAACACAGACTTCGCTGAGACAGAGGTCGACGATCGCCAAATCAACCTCACCCGATTCCCTCTCTTCTTCCCGGAGAAGCGCGGCTTCTTTCTTGAAGACAGTGGCATCTACAACTTTGGCGGACTCACATCATCACGGCGAAGCCGCACTGGTCTGCGCAATCTCCTCGTACCTTACTTTACCCGACGCATTGGCCTTTCTGACGATGGCGACATCATCCCCATCACTGTAGCGGGCAAAGTCGCCGGACGGGTCGGCGACTACGAAGTTGGCCTCACCCACGCCTTGCTAGAGGGTAAACATGCCCTTGGGTCCCAAAACGTCACTTCTGCTAGAGTCCTACGCCATTTCGGTGAACAAAGTAGCGCCGGACTCATGGCCACCGCAGGCAATCCCAATGCAGACGAGGATAACTTCCTACTTGGCGCTGACTATCACTTCCGCACATCCGACTTTCTTGGCGACAAGTTTCTCCAGTCCGATATCTTTGTCCTCGGCACCTGGAATTCAGATAGCCAAGACAACAATATTGCGGATCAAGCCTTTGGCGCCTCACTGATTTACCCGAATGAGCCACTATACCTTTCAATGAAGTACATCGAAATCGGTGAAGACTTCGAACCGGCCCTCGGATTCGTCCGTCGACAAGGCGTGCGCGCCTACGCTGGCAATGTCACCTACACAGTGCGTCCAGAACACCAACCATGGTTTCGCGAAGTGCAGGCCGGCATCGATGTCGAACTCTACACGGATCTCGACAATCGGTTGGACAACGCAGACTTTCTCTTCACCCCGTTGGAGGTTGAGTTCCACAGCGCGGACGAACTCCGCTTCGATGTCGAGCACAGCATCGACAATCCCCTCGAAGACTTCGAGATCGCCGACGGTGTCGTCATCCCCGCCGGAAACTACAACTGGACCGATTTCTCTATGAGGTTCACGGGTGCCCGCAAGCGTCTCGTCTCCGCAGAGTTTGGCGCCGTCATCGGCGACTTTTACAACGGCTCTCGGCAGCGTGTCTTTACAGAAATCAACGTCCTTCCTAACAAGCATCTTTCTTTCGACCTCGACTACGCCTTCAATCGTATCCATCTCCCAGGAGGCAGCTTCGACACCCACCTCGCCAGCGCCCGTATGGTTTGGAAATTCACTCCCGACCTCACCTGGAGTCACCTCCTCCAGTATGACAGCCTCTCAGACTCCATGGGTTTCCAATCCCTCCTCCGTTGGGAATACCGCCCAGGATCCGAACTCTTCGCCGTCGTCAATCAATCCTATCTTCACGAAGAACGAGGTTGGCGAACCACCGATGAAGAGTTTACGGTTAAAGTTGGCGTGAACGGCAGGTTCTAGCATCCGCCCCCCTTTAGGCCGAAATCGATAGAGCCAACCCATCATCCCTAACCGCTCCTTGAAACTGGAAGGCTTCAGTTTTTAAATGCTACTCATCAATCTTCTCTCCAAAAGCAGCTAGATCTAACAGAACACGACGTTCTGCGATTGAAAGAGGCGACCGAGAAATCTCGTGAAACTGCTCTTGATGACCACCCAACGCTCTACCCGCAAGTGCGAGATGAAGATAGCCGTACGCTCCATCTACCGGAGCATTTAGATACGTTCGCACGCGTTCTTCACTAAGATTAGCCTGAAACGCATCTGCCGACTCCCTGATCACTCCTTCATAATTAGGATCCCCGGCAACAAAAATTCCAAACACCATCAAGAGCGCCGTCAATCCAATGGCAATAATCCCAAAGCACACAACCAATTTCACGAAACCAAGCAACCATGGTTCGCTCTACTTTCCGTGTCAAAGGCCCTCTCCCCTTAACCGAACGATTCAACATAATCCTTGCACCGCCGACAAGAAATCAATCTAGGCGTCAGCGCATGGCTCTAATACGTTTCTGCTTTCCGGAATATAGCCGGAGCATCCCGTTCTGTTCTGGTCTGGTCTCGGCCTCACCTCACCTCACCTACCACGAACTGTTCTCGACAAAGTCAGGAAGCGCCTCCACGAAGTTCTCATAGTCAACCTCAGCCCTTCTCTATCAATCCACTTCATCGGAAGCCCTCGCATCTTCGTGCCCTCGCGCAAAAAATCTCCAAAAGCCTCCGCTCGACTCCTAAAGTTTCCGCAGCAAAGGCTCGCCACCTGGGGTTAGTTCACCGAGCATTTCGACATCAGAAACCCTATTTCTATGAAAGCCCTCTCTTGTTCCCTCGCCCTTCTCTGCCTCGCCATGACCACCTCGCTCATGGCAACTCCGAAGAAAATCGTCTTCATCTCCCACCTCAGCTCTCACGGAAACGGCCAACACGAGTATGGCGCTGGCTGCCAGCTCATCGGCCAATGGCTCACCGCCGCGTATGGCGAAGACAAGGTCACGTGGGAACACCACATCATCTGGCCCGAAGAGCCTGAGACCGCATTCAAAGATGCGGATACCGTTGTCTTCTTCTGCTCTGGCGGTAACGGCCACTTGGTGAACAAACACGTAAAGGAGTTTGATAAAGTCATGAAGCGTGGCGTCGGCCTGGCCTGCCTGCACTATGGAGTGGAGGTCCCCGTCGGCCCTCCCGGCAAAGGCATGCTTAACTGGATGGGCGGCTATTTCGAAGCCCACTGGTCCGTCAACCCTCACTGGATTGCAGAATTTAAAGAGTTCCCCAAACATCCAGCCGCCGCTGGCCTCAAGCCCTTCACCAGCAATGACGAATGGTACTTCCATATGCGTTTCCGTCCCGAGATGGAAGGCATCACGCCCATCCTCTCCGCCCATCCCCCTGCAAAGACCATGGAACGCAAGGATGGCGCTCACAGCGGCAATCCTCACGTCCGCAAATCTGTCGCCGATGGCAATGCTCAGCACGTCGCTTGGACCTATCAGAGAGGCGAAGACTATGGCAATGGCCGCGGCTTTGGATTCACCGGCTTGCACTACCACAAGAACTTCACCGATGACAGCTTCCGCAAGACCGCGCTCAACGGCATCGCTTGGACCGCTCAGCTTGGCATCCCCGAAGGCGGCGTCCCCTCCCCACGTCCTACGGAAGCCGATCTCGCTAAGTCGATCACCGACACCGTCGCCAAGTTTCCCAAGCACACCAAGCCCAAGAAGAAGGCAAAGAAGAAACAAGCTGCTAACAAGAACGCCACCCTCCCTAAATCGGCCTTCTCATCCAAGACGGTGACCGAGGACACTCCGGGCCACGCCGTGAAGATCGAAGCCGACATCACCGGCGCCAAGCAACTCTACCTCGCCGTGACCGATGGCGGCGATAGCTACAGTTTCGACTGGGCCAATTGGATAAACCCACGAGTGGTTGGCCCCAAAGGAGAGAAGAAGCTCACGAAAATGAAATGGGCCAAAGCCGAATCCGGCTGGGGCCAAACGCGCCTCAATCAGAACGCGGGCGGTGGCAACCTCATCGTCGCAGGCAAACGAATCAAGGAAGGTATTGGCACCCACGCCACGAGCTTGATTACTTACAACATACCGAACGGCTACACCAAGTTTCGAGCTACCGGCGGCCTCGACGAAGGCGGCACAGAACAAGGCGGCGCCTCAAGCGTCGCCTTTCATGTTTTTACCAAGGACCCTCAGGACTTCATAAGACAAGAAACCCGCAAATCAGGCGGGGGTGGTGACGATCTCCGCGATCCTGCCAATGCGGTAGCTTCCTTAGACGTTCACCCGGAGCTCGACGCTACCCTCTTTGCCTCGGAACCCATGCTCATGAGCCCTAGCAGCATCGATGTTGACCACCTCGGACGTGTGTGGGTCTGCGAGGTGATCAATTACCGCGGTCACAAGGGCAAACGTAAGGAGGGCGACCGCATCCTCATCATCGAAGACACGGATGCCGATGGCAAAGCTGACAAATCGACCGTGTTCTACCAAGGCAACGACGTCGACTCCGCCCACGGCATCTGCGTGTTAGGCGATCGCGTCATCGTCTCTGCCAATGACGATGTCTTCTCCCTCTACGACGACAACAAGGATGGCAAGGCGGATCGAAAGGAACTCATGTTCACCAAGATCGGCGGCAGCCAGCACGACCACGGCATCCACGCCTTCATGTTCGGACACGACGGCCGCCTCTACTTCAATTTCGGTAATGCAGCCAAACGACTCTGCGATAAGGATGGTGAATTGATCGTTGATCTTGCGGGGAACGAAGTCGCCGCCAAACGCAAGCCCTACCAAGAAGGCATGATCTTCCGCTGCGCCCTCGATGGCTCTAATGTCGAAACGTTAGCCTGGAACTTCCGCAACAACTGGGAAATGGCCGTCGATTCGTATGGCGCCATGTGGCAGAGCGACAACGACGATGACGGCAATCGAGGCGTCCGTATCAACTTCGTCATGGAGTACGGCAACTACGGCTACAGAGACGAACTCACCGGGGCCGGCTGGCGCAGTGATCGTATCGGCGCCCACACAGATACGCCACTCAAACACTGGCATTTACGCGATCCCGGTGTCGTACCGAACTTACTCCAAACGGGAGCAGGCTCCCCCACAGGCATCACCATCTACGAAGGCGACCTCTTGCCGAAACAATTTCACGGCCAAGTCATCCACTGCGATGCCGGCCCGAACGTGTGCCGTGCCTATCCGGTCGAAAACGATGGCGCAGGCTACAAAGCCGAGAGCGTCAACATCCTTAGTAGCACGAAGGACCGCTGGTACCGGCCTTCAGATGTCGCCGTCGCTCCCGATGGTTCCCTCATCATCGCCGACTGGTATGATCCCGGCGTCGGAGGCCACGGCATGGGCGACCTCGATCGGGGCCGCCTCTTCAGGGTCGCGCCTAAAGGCAACACAACCTTTCAAATCTATAAAGTAGACACGTCAACTACCGAAGGAGCCATCGCCGCGCTCAAGAGCCCCAACAATGCCACCCGTTATCTCGGCTGGACCGCTCTCAGCAAAGACAAAGCCGGTCGCAAAGCGGCCCGCACCCTATTCAGAAACAAAGAAGCGCTTCCACATCACCGCGCACGCGGCCTTCACTTGTTAGGCTGGCACAAGAAAGGCTATGTAAAACAAGCCCTCAAAAATAGTGATCCTAACATACGTATGGCAGGCCTTCGTCTCGCTCGCCAACACAACAGCCATCTATTAGAATCCATCGAAACTCTCACAGAAGACCCCGATTCTCAAGTCCGCCTCGAATGCGCCATAGCGCTACGATTTCAAGATAGCCCCATAGCAAACGAACTCTGGGCCAAACTCGCCGCGCAGCACGACGGCAAAGACCGTTGGTATTTGGAAGCCCTCGGCATCGGCGCCGATCTTTATTGGGACAGCCGCCTCGCCGCCTTTGAAGCCCTCGACCATCAGGGCCTCGGCTCAGCTGATATCCTCTGGCGCAGCCGCGCAACGAGCACACCAGGAAAGTTAGCGGACGCCCTCCTAAAGGAAGCCTCGGCAGAGAAACAGCAGCGTCTCATACGTGCCCTCGATTTCCAAACACCCGGAAAAGCCAAAGACGCCGCCCTCGCCAAGGCCTTTGCACAAGGTAGCGAGCAGATCGCCCTCCCCATCGCCTTCAACCTCCCACCTGACAGTCTAACCTCAGAACAGAAATCCAAGGTGAGTCGCCTGGTCAGCTCCCTGAAAGATAAGCCCGAAGCAGTCCGCCTCATCGCACGCTTCAACTTCTTAAAACCAACCACTACTAGCGATATCCTCCTCAGCTACATCCTCAAACAAGAACAAACCAATAGCGATAGTATCCTCGCCGCCCGATCCATTGTCCGCACAGGTGCATGGGGATGGATCTCAGAGCACATGCGCGGCGCCCAACTCAAGGCTATCACTGGAAATGATTACGATAGGCTCATTCACGCCCTCGGAAGCTGTGGCGAAGCCGTCGACATTCTAAAAAGAGAACTACTCCGAAATTATAGTAATATTAGTCTCTGCCAGAAACTAATCGCCGCGATCGCACTCTCCCCCAACGGCGAACGCTTCCTCCTAAAGGAAGCCAAGTCACCGCAATTTCGCGACGAACTCAAGTTCACCACCGCCGCCGTGTTAGGCCGATCCCGTGATCGTAAGATTCGGGATAGCATCGCCAAGGCCCTCGACTTGCCTCCCACGCCAGGGGCCAAGAAGTTTCCGCCTATTCCCAAGCTCGTACAAATGAAAGGCCGCGCGGACCAAGGAGCGGCCGCTTTCGCCAAAGCGACGTGCACCACCTGCCACCTCGTCGACGAAAAGGGCATCGATTTCGGCCCCGACCTCACCGAGATCGGCGACAAGCTCTCTGTTGAGGGCCTCTACGAAGCCATCCTCTATCCGAACAATGCCGTCTCCCACGGCTTCCAAGGCGTCGTCCTCACGACCAAAGACGAAACCCAACTCGGCGGCTACCTTGTCAGCGAAACCGACTCTGGACTCGCCCTCCGCATGCCCGGCGGCGTGACCCAAACCCTCGCCCTAAGCGACATCAAGAAACGCGAAGACATGCCCCAATCCCTCATGCCCCCAGGCCTAGCTGCTACCCTGTCCACTCAAGAACTTGCCAATCTCGTCGCCTATCTCTCCACTCTCAAGAAGTAGGCAGTAAAAGTGCGGCTCTCGTACGCTCCCCTAATCCGCAGCTTCGACTTCTCCACTGTCTCAGATAGCTACGCCCACTCAAAGAAATTCCTCCATTTTTTTATTCTTGCTAGTCTTTATCTTTCGTTTCAGATCCCGGCGAGCGAGAGTGGCGCAACAACGATTACAGTAACGACTCATGGAGCACCAGGTGATGGCTGTATCCGATGGTGATGGCAGCACAAAGCACGGTCCCTTTGGTAACACTGGCTCGCTTACCTGTCTTTGCGTTAGTCATGTTCGGTTTACAACTATACCAGAGCCTAGCACTCCGCTTTTCATTTTATCAGCTCTGTTTACCCCCATCTGCGGCCAGCCCAATAAAAGTCAAGGGTGCAACAAAGTCAGAAAGATGGTCGCAAACAATATTCATCTGCTCGGCCAAACCGATCGACGCAAAGATCTCCACCACTCCTGCATGCAACGTGTCCACACGAAAGTCCCGATCGAAATCCCTCTGACCTTCCAGCATTAACGTTGAAATTCCACAACGCCCAAGGAGATAGCCTAAGACCGCCCCAGATGGTCCCTCCCCGGTAATGCAGATATCAACTTCTCGTTGACCGCTCACCGTTAATATCCCGTCATCTAGCACCCTGAGATCGGTCTACCCATACCGTCATCGATGATCATTCATTCGGGGCGACCACTCGTTCCCAACGCCACACCTGCCCATCAACTCGATCGGTAACTTCACCAACAAATGGAAGCCACATTTCTCCAAGAGAGCAGTAGACGCAGTCTTGCTGGTTCACGTTTGCGCACGCACTCTTGATACCTCAGATTATTGAGCCACGAATTCGACCATTCCTTGCGAGGCTTCCGTGGCAAAGCCCTGGTCTTGATGAGCCTCCTCAATCGCATAGGCAACTTCCACATCACCCTCGCTATCTGGTGGGTCCTTAAAACCAATGCTACCAATTTCGCAATCAGAAAGCGAAACCAGACGGATGAAGAAACCATGGAGCCAAGAACCAGACTCGGTCGTCGCTTCCACCCGTGCAAGCCACTCTGGCGCCAGTTCGCAAGCCAACTCGAGAGGCAACAAGCGCATAAGCTCCCGGGCTGGCTGAGCCGGTTCAAGAGGCAATGCCAAACGGGATGTTGACATCACCATGCAGAAGATTCTCCGCAATTTCGAGAAATGGAAACCGAGATCCTAGCCCATCCTACGACTGCGGTTCTTGACTTACCGACTCTTTTCCGGCACAGCGAGAGCATAGTGAACCAATTCTTTTCTCGAACTGTCACCTTTCTCCTCCTTTCTATCGCCACTGTTCTTGCAGCGCCGATCAACGTGCTGCTTATCACCGTCGATGACATGTCCTGCGACTCCGTCGGCGTCTACGGAAATCCGATTACCAACATTACTCCTAACATTGACCAGCTCGCGTCCGAAGGGCTCCGTTTCAAACACGGCCACGTGACCGTTGCCATTTGCCAACCCTGTCGCGCCGCTTGGATGACCGGGCGATACCCACACAATTCGGGTGCTCTTGGGTTTGATCAGATTCGGAATGGCATACCCACGTTGCCAGAAGCACTACAGAAAGCAGGCTACCGCACAGGGCTCATGGCAAAGCATGGTCACGTCATTCCTTCCCGGGCCGCCGCCTTTGATGAAATCGTGCCCGCTAGAGAGTTAAAAAACGGACGCTCTCCTGAGCTGTTCGGCCAGCGAGCTGCCGCCTTCTTCGAGGCAGCCAAGAAAGAGGACAAGCCCTTCTTTCTCATGGCAAACTCACAAGACCCGCACCGCCCCTTTATCGGAAGCAACCAAGAGGCCAACGCCAAGAAGCGCGACCATAGGAACAAGTCGCACCAATACGGCGGAGGGTTTCCCAACGATGAGATGATCTACGATCCCGCTAACGTTCCCGTTCCAGGATTTCTACCCGATTTGCCGGATATTCGTTTAGAACTCGCTCAGTATTACTCATCGGTCCACCGAGCAGACGCCATCGTCGGCAGCCTTTTGAAAGCGCTAGACGAGGCCGGTTTGCGAGACAGCACGATCGTCATGTTCCTATCGGATCACGGCATGCCGCTGCCCTATGCGAAGACCAATTGCTGGCATCATAGCACACGCACTCCATGGATCGTAAGATGGCCGGGCACTGTGAAGCCAGGCTCTCACGACACTGAGCATCTCGTAGGAGGCATCGACCTCTCCCCCACTCTCCTAGACGCTTTAGGCCTGCCAAATCTAGCAAGCGCAGACGGTCGTTCGTTCCTCCCTATCCTCAAAGGCGAACAGCAGACCAACCGAGACGTCCTCTTCACTCATATCAACACCATTGCTAGCAAACGTGCCTACACGATGCGGGCCGTGGTCACTCGTGAGCACCGTTACCTCTGGAATGGCTGGCACGATGGAGAAACCACTTTTAAAAACGAATCTCTAAGCGGGCTAAGTTGGAAGGCGATGACACAGGCTGCGAAGAACGATGCTAGCATCGCTGCCCGCGTCGAATTCTATGCCAAACGCGTTCCGGAAGAGTTTTATAAGACGGATTCAGATCCCGATTGCCTCAAGAACCTCATTGATGTGTCGACCCAGAAGGTTCAAATTGATTCCTTCCGATCGAAACTTCGCAACCACCTGAAGAATACCAAGGATCCGCAGCTAGAGAGCTTCGAGGCGCTTGACGCTAAAGACTCACCCAAGCAAATAGGCCTCTAAGCAAATCGAGATAAGGCTCATTCGAGGATGGCTCATCCTGCTCACGGAGATAAGATTCGAAGAAATACCGGCTGCCTCGTACCAATCCAGATTGAACGGGGCATTTCGCTGTCGCTCGCCGTCAGTCCAAAGGGCTCAGGTGTCCATTTCACGAGATTAGAGGACGGCTCAATGAAATACTTCGTGTTAGGAACCGAGTTCCGAGAAAACTCTAGCTTTCCGTTAGTACGATCCCAGTAAAGACTCTCTATCGCAAGAAGTGACCGGGGGATCAGAGGATAGAGGTCAAGATCTAGGGTGGCGAAATAGACGATTTGATTGGCAATGAATTCCTGGATTTCAATTACCAACGATTCTGGAATTTGATCTGCCAGATGACGGACAGCAAGATAGGTGAGAAAGGACTCTGCGATGTCTTCACGGGTCGAGAAATCTCGTGCCCAGGAAAAGACGAACTCGTCGTCGGCCTCTTGGGCTGCTCGCCAACCAGCGGCGTTTGCATGGGCAGCATCCAAAGAGGTGCGGGACGCTTCATGGATGAGCGTTTCTTCGAGAATACCGTCTTTCACATAGAGGTCAGATTGCCCTGTATGAATCAGCAAATTGCTATTTCCACCACCGAATGGATCGACCCCGCGATGAATCCATGAAATCTCGACGCTAAGACGTGGGCAAACGCCCGAAGATGATTGCATACTTCTCAGCTTGTTCCTGTGCGGCACTCTCAGAACCAAACTCTAAATTGACCTGCATCTCGATTATCAGGCCATCATCTTAGCAAGCCTAAAAAGTTAAGCTCGATTCTGAATCCAGTCATTGCCCCGCCGATCATAGAGCGCCCCGCACGCCCCTGCCGGTCGTCTTGATTTCTACAAGTGCCGTAGGGTCCGCTTCCGTGGTGATATTTGGATCGATGGGGATCTTACCAGTGAAAGGAGACACTCCAAAAACGCTCTCGCTCTACACGCAGAGCCCTAAAGTGACAGTTATCAGCAATCCAAAGTAATATTCCCGATCCCTGAACAGCCATGCTAGCGCGTAGATACGTGACAGCAATGTTCACATTCCTGGATAAAGAGCGGGTTGACTCTCTTCATCCAAAGCTTCAAAACAAACGCTGAACCCAGCAGCGTCCCGCCGCTAAGAACTCAAAGACTCCAAACTAACCCAATCAGATTCCATGAAAAGCCTATTCATCTTCACAAGCGCGCTCTTCGCGCTCAGTCTCCCCGCGTTTGCCGACCACCACGCCAAAGGCGACAGCAACTTTGCCACGAAGACTATTGACCTCGGTTGTGTGGTCAAGGATATCGACGCTTCGGTCAAGTTTTACACCGAAGCCATCGGTTTCAAAGTCGCAGGCGGCTTTAAGGTTCCCGCTGACTTTGCCAAGAAATCCGGTCTGACTAATAGCAAGCCACTGGATATCAAAGTGCTCACCCTCGGCGATGGCGATGGCGTGACCAAGTTCAAGCTGATGCAAGTCGAAGGATCAGGTAGCAAGTACAAGAACAAGCACATCGATTCCAAGCTCGGCTTTAGCTACATCACTATTTCTATCAAAAGCACGGATACTGCCCTCGCACGCCTCGCCAAGGCCGGTGTCAAGCCCATCGCCAAAGGACCTGTCGCCCTTCCTGACAACCTTGATCCATCCCTGGCGCTGACCATCGTGCGTGATCCCGACGGCAATTTCGTCGAACTCGTTGGTCCCAAGCCAACGAAGTAGCATCACAGAACCATGCGACCGCTCGTCCTGTCATTCATACTTGCCCTATTGACGGCGAGCGGTCGTGCGCAAGATCGCCCGAACATTCTCTTCATCTTCACGGATGACCAGTCTCATCGTACGGTCAGTTGTTACAAAGAAGCCTATCCTTGGGTAAAGACGCCGAACATCGATGCCCTTGCTAAGCAAGGGGTGCGCTTCACGCACGCTTACATGGGCACGTGGTGCATGCCCTCTCGGGCAACCATGCTCACAGGACACCATCAGTACGGCGTCGAGTCCATGCGGATGGAAGGAACCTATCCTGGCAGCACCTATGATCCCAAGAAATGTCCGTTCTGGCCTAGCATCTTCCGCAAATACGGCTATTCCACGGCTCAGATCGGCAAATGGCACACGGGTGCGGATAGTGGCTATGGCAGAGATTGGGATCATCAGATCGTTTGGAGCCGGCCCAAGTATCCGGAGAATGCTGGAAACTACTACGATGATCAGATCGTGGAGATTGATGGCAAGCCACAACGCGTCTCTGGCTATACCACGGATTGGTACACGGACCGAGCCATCGACTACGTTTCGGGCAAGACACGCCAGCAAGACAAACCCTGGTATCTATGGCTCTGTTATGGAGCTGTCCATGGTCCCTTCACTCCTGCCGAACGCCATCAGCAAGCTTACCCAACGGCTAGCGTGGAAGAGCCAGCCGACATCTACCCTGACCAACTCACACGCGCAGGAAAGCCACACTACGTTCGAGAACGGAATCGCTGGATACGCAACGAAACCGGTAATGCCGAGCTCGAGTCCGGGGTAAAACAACGCACGGTGAAGAACGCGCCCATTCATGGCAACACGCTGCAAGACTGGGTGCGGCAGTATCACCAAGGTGTCCTCGCGATCGATGACGCCGTCGGTCAATTGCGGAAAGCGCTAAAAGCTTCGGGCCAACTCGAGAACACCTTGATTGTATTCGCCGGTGATCAGGGAATTGCCTGGGGCCAACACGGGTTTCAACAGAAGATTGCGCCCTACGATGCCAATATCCGCAGCCCTTTGATCATGAGTTTTCCAGGACACATTCCGAAAGGAAAAGTGTGCCCCACGCCGGTAGGAGGCACCGACATGGCTCCAACATTCTTCTCCTTCGCTGGCCTTCCACTGCCTTGGAAGATGCACGGCCATGACCTCACGCCCCTTCTGAAAGACCCAAATCGGGCATGGGCTCATCCCGTGCTCACCGCATTGACCGGTGAGAAATATGGCTCTGACACAGACGTCATTCCCACCGATCCCGAGGTGCTCTTGAAAACGGCCAACGTGCCTTGGTGGGTGTCTCTGCTCCGCGGACGATACAAGTACATCCGCACGCTCGTTGAGAACGAAGTGGAAGAGCTCTACAATCTTGAAACTGATCCAGAAGAACTCGTGAATCTCGCCTTACAGCCGAAGTATCTAGAACGACTGCGAAGCATGCGTGCCGACACACTAGCAGAGCTTCGACGCACGGATGCAGGAATGGTCGACTCTCTCCCTACCTTCTCGACCCCGCAATGAGTCCAATCAGCGATTCGCTTAAGGCAAGCCACATAGCCACGCAAAGACATCGCGCACTTCCTCGTCACACACAGAGTGCTCCATGCCAGCGTAAGGCTTGAGCGACGGTCTGTGTCCAGCTTCGGTCAGGGCCTCAACGGTCCGTTCTGCAGCAGCGAGAGGCACCATGGAATCCTCCGTGCCGTGAAATAATCCAATCGGCCGGGCCTCGGTCGCAGGTGGACATGGGCGCTCTTCAGACTCCAAGAGATAACCGGACATCATCAGAATTCCGTGCACGCGAGAAGCGTGGCCCAAACCAATGTGCAAGGCCATCGCCGCCCCTTGCGAAAACCCTGCCAGAACGACAGTCGGCGCCATTTCTGCTAAGAGTATTTCCTGGATCGCCTTAGCACTGTCATCGACAGTGTCCCAATTCACGGCCCGTGGATGGGAAAGATCCAGGATGTCATACCACGCTGGCATACTCATTCCGCCATTGATCGTTACTGGTATAGATGGAGCGTTTGGTAAGACAAAGCGCCACCTGCTAGGCTGCGCCGCCTGGCAGAGTGCTTGGGCAACGTCTCGGAAATCATGGGCGTCCGCGCCGAGGCCATGCATCAGGAGCACCACCAACTCAGCCTCATCACGTGTGGCACCGATTTCTAAACAAGGGAGAGATTCCATGACAACTATTCTAAAGATCCCGCAATTTGAGATCGTAGCCCACCACACGAAGCGAGGGCTTGTCGTTCGGAAAGGCCGTTGGATTCGTCGCCATGATGAACCGAATATTAGCATCGCGAAGTTCGGCCTTGGCGTCTTCGCTCAGAGTAGGATGAATCTCAGGCTCTATCCAGAGCGTCTCCACGAAGTTGTGGTGAAAGGGATCGTAAGTCTGGGTGAAACGATCTGTGATCTCAATGGGAGTCGTGGTTAGCCCCGTGATGGTTGTCCCTTCCCAAGTGTGAAGCAATGGGGTCTTCCAAATAAATGCTGGCCCACCCTCTAGCAGAGGCACTCCAATCGAGAACTTGGCCTTCACTGAGACACCGTCAATATCGATCGTCCACGACCGGTTCCACCAATCGGGGGCAGGCTCTTCAGACATTTGATAGAGGCTAACCTCGTCTTCCTTCGTCTCCTCGATGACAAAGCCGCCATTACTGAAGCCCACCTCAGGCTGAGAGGCCACATACGTGCAAGACAACGTATACCGAGGATCACTCAAATGAATCTCGCCACGGCTTGCCGAAAGACTATAGCGAAACTCCATCACAAGCTCATAGTTCCTCTTTGACTCTCCATCACCGAAACTCCAGCTCACCGTCATATCGTTTCCTTTCGTGCTGACCTCCGCCCCAGGTAACTCTGATAGTGTCCCGACAAAGGTCTCCAACCCAGCCCCTTCTCGATAGGTTAGCCGCACAACGAGCTCCTTAAAGTAGTCCGCAGGAATCTTGGAAGGCTGGCCTTCAGCCGGCAAATGGAAATCCCAAAGAGACTTCATCCGGTGACGTGCGAGGCGACCTCCAAACTCTCCCTCATCCACTCGCAATTGCCCCAAGTAGTCACCGAGGATAGGTTCTTCCGGAGAAGAGAGGACTCGCAGGAAAACGGTCTTATCACCATCCCGTGGAACCGAGATCTCCGTCTCCGATGTCTCTTCCAACGAGGTCCAATCGCTAAGATCGACGCTGGATTGAATCGAATACGGCGCCTTCCCTCCACTCCATTGCACCGTCACCTCATCCTTCGAGACAATCATCACCTTCACCCCAACCGACTCTTCCGCGAGACCGAGAATCGGCGAGAGGGCGAGAACCATTCCCAATAGGAAGCCATATCTTGAGGAGCTGCTCATGGTGAAATACTATTCGATGACAGGCGGCGGCACAAGGGCTGGCCGAGGAATGCGCCGAACCTGCTTGATTTGAAACTCCCCTGGAACCACTTGCTTCCATTCAAAGTCTAGTTCGAGAACCTGCTCATCTGGAAAGTAGGATTCATAAGCCGAGGCCGTCGAATCGAGCATCTCTAGCAATTCCCCATAGGCCTCGTTGCGCCCAAGAACAAAGCCATCGCCTTCAACCAAGCCGGAGCGCTGACTGACCTCTATTTCCGCCTCACCAGGCTCGCCCTGATAGCTTGCGCCTACCACCTCAGGGCGCAAGGCATTGCTAGGGTTGGTGATCGAATGTGCCCCCACTTGAGACACCAGCTGGGCCTCGACCATCCTTGCGGCATCAGCTGGCTTACGAATGTCCAGAGTCGCCACCCCATTAGCCTCTTCAAATTCATCGGGAAATGAGTAGTGGACCAGAATCGCCATCCCAACCTCCGATTCATCAACGCCATGACGCAAACGCTCGATGTACGCGTTCTCATTGTAGAAACTGGCATAGACTTTCCGAATCGCTCGAAAGACCCCTCGCTCTTCGTCACGATCGGCGTCGCAACGACTTGGCCCTTCCGAATCATTGTCAGTGTCATCAGCCAAACAGCCGCTGAAGCTATCGTAGAGCCCCGCGCCGCTAAACACTTCAGAGTCCTCAACGTTGGTCGAACTTCGGAATCGCAAACGGCGGGTATCTTCAAAACCAGCGAGGGCCTGAAGAATCGCTTCTTGCCCGCTGGGAGTGAAGTCAGCCCGCTTTCGAATACGATCTCGTATCTCCGCAAGGATGGGTCGCAACGAAGCAACGTCGGGTGGGAAAGACTGCCCACGAAGATCTTCGACAATGCTCTGCGCCAAAGTCCCATCACTAAAGGGTTGGTCCATGAAGTCCTTCCAAAGGTCAAAGGTCAGAGCAATCGCAGGATCCGGCGAGTTGTCTGGAAGCGCTCGACGAAGAAACCCAAAGTTAGCTGCTTTCCCACCAGCACGATCAATGTCAGCAGGAGACAACTGCTCGGTCTCCAGATGGTAAACGCCAGAACGAACCATCGTTTGAACACTCACCTGAGGAGGTAGTTTTCGATGTAGAATCTCCTGCCTCTCCTCCGGCGCCAGTTTGCCGTCCACATCCTGGAGGGTAATTGCGCACTCGCCATCCTCTGGAGACACGACCAACAGCACCTCCCGTCCGTCCAGCGCTCGAATCTGCTCTTGCAATGCTAGACCAGAAGAATAAGCAAATGGGATTCCGAAAGACCGTGCCAGAATCGCCACATGCGCATTGGGAGTGGCAGGTTCGAGCGCCAACACGCCTGCCACGACAGGAATTTCTGCGGGTATCTGATCGGTGACCAAGATGTCCTCATACGTCAATCGACCATCTCCATAGGCCGCATCAATGTCTGCTGAAGCCACATACTTCAGTCGACCAAGTGCCCAGCCTGACGAGTAGCAAGCATTCTCCGTAACCCAACGCGCTGCCGTCGTCACGACAATGCCTTGCTCGGCAAACCATGCTTCATTCTGAAATGCGACGTCGCTTTGTTCGAACGTGGGAAGATAGAACGTTCGCCATCCTTCGGGTAGCGATAGACGAGCTCGCACAGCCCGGAAACACTCGACCACAGCCTCCCTAGGAAATGGCTCATTCCCGGTGAATTGGATCGCCACTTCCTTCACGTTTGGATCAGGCGGCAGAATGACCGTGCCCAACAAAAGCTCCTGACCTTCAAGGAACAAACTCTTCCTTACATACTCAACAAAACTGACGGTCGCAAAGTCAGGAAGCCGCGCCCGCGCAAAGTCGAAGTGAAAAGGATAGCGATCACTATCTTGAAAGTACACGCGGTCGGGTTCGGAAAGGAGCACTGTAAACTTGGCGAAAGTCGGATTCTCAAGGCCTCCTACCGTAGCCCCAGAGAAGATTCTCTCGTCCGGCACGCGCAGTTGATTCGTCCAATCAGACGTCTCATCCGTGTCTAGACTCCGAACCCGATAGAAGCTCGCCCGCTCCTCCAATGAAAGATGGTACCTATCATAAACGTCATTCGAAACAGCCCGCTCCGTCCAGTTCTTGAGATCGAGACTGGACTCAAGGTGATGCATCTGTGCTTCTGGCGAGCCCGTTTGTGTCAACGACGCCTTGGTATCAAGCACCGTGAGATTCACCTGCGCACACACCACATCCAGCCGACACAGGAGACAAACGCAGATCAGAAATCTCAAGGGATTAGCCATCACCTAAACGTAGTCTCGAAGGTAGCCCTCGTCCATCTTAGCAGCGACACACCGCATCTGCCGTCTTGCTATGCGCCCGTGTCCTGGGTCAACATCCACTCTAATCCATGCCTATGCCGCGCTACATCATCGTCACCCTCGCCCTCATTGCTGCCTGCCTGCGTCCTCTGGCGGCAGCACCATCCGACACCGATTGGCCTACCTATCTTGGCGACAAGAAACGTAGCCTCTATTCATCGCTCACTCAGATCTCTCGAAAGAATGTCTCACAGCTAGAAGTCGCATGGACTTATGAGACTGGCGACAAAGGCGAGTACCAGGCAAACAACCTCGTCGTGGACGGCGTGCTCTACACACCGACTTCAAAACGGAGAATCATTGCCTTGAATGCGGCCACGGGAAAAGAGCTCTGGATTTGGGATCCCGCTGCGGAGCGTTCGCGCAAAGGCCATGCCCGACAACGCGGCCTTGTCTTTTGGGAGAACGCTAGTGGCGGAGCGAAACGCTTGTTCACCGCGGTGGGAAACGATCTCTATGCCTTGGATCCTAAGACAGGAAAGGTGATCCGTCAGTTTGGCGAGAACGGATCGGTCGATCTCGGCACCGGATTGAATACGCCCGGAGTTCTCTACAAAGACACCCTGATTCTCGGCGGCAAAGGAGGTAAAGGATCGGTTCGCGCCCTCGACGTTCGCACCGGTGAGCAACGCTGGATCTTTCATCTCATCCCCCGCCCCGGCGAAGTGGGCTACGATACTTGGCCCAAGGACGCCTACAAAACAGCGACAGGCGCCATGCCATGGTGCGGCCAGTCACTCGATGAAGAGCGCGGGATCGTCTATGTCGCCACCAAGACGGCCGAACCCGATTTCTACGGTGGCAAACGCCACGGAATGAACCTGTTTGCCAACTGCGTGCTCGCACTAAACGCCAACACCGGCGAACGACTCTGGCATTACCAAATTGTGCACCACGATCTCCAAGACAAGGACCTGCCCTGCCCTCCAGTCCTGTTGACCGTGACACATGAGGGAAAGAAGATCGATGTAGTTGCGCAAGGCACCAAACACGGACTGCTCTTTGTTTTCGACCGAGTGACGGGCGAACCACTCTGGCCGATCGAGGAGAAGCCTGTCCCCGCTTCCGACCTCGTCGGTGAACAGGCCTGGCCAACACAGCCGTTTCCCACGAAACCCGCGCCCCTGATGCGGCAACGCTATACGGAAGCGGACGCCTCTGACCTTTCTCCCGAGACACACCAGCTCACATCAGACCGGATCCGAGCATCTCCAAACTTCGGTCCCTTTGCCGCACCAAGCTTAAGAGAAACCGTCATGTTTCCCGGCTACGACGGCGGCATGGAATGGGGAGGCGGCGCGGCAGATCCCGATGGCATCTACTATGTCAATATCAACGAGATGCCTTGGCTCATGCAAATGGTAGAGACAAAACATGCAGACGGCACTCCGCTAGTCCCCGGAGAGCGCGACTATAAGGTATACTGTGCAGCCTGTCATGGTCTGGAGAAGAAGGGCAATGTGATCGCTAACTTTCCTTCGCTCATTGATATCGGAAAGCGCAAGACTCAAGCCGAGATCGAACTCATTACCCGGCAAGGGGGTGGGCGCATGCCCGGCTACGCCACGATGCCTGAGGCCAAACGCGCCGCCATCATTGACTACATTCTCAGTGAGGCGGCCGCTCCGAGCGCATCGCGTCCGGGCGAGAGCACTCCTGACAACGTTGCCAAGGCAGCGGAGCCGTCCTACGCCTTCGCAGGCTTCCGGCGCTGGCTGGACCCAGAAGGCTATCCAGCAATCAAGCCGCCATGGGGCACGCTTAACGCCGTCGATCTCAACACTGGAGAGATCAAATGGAAAGTTCCGTTGGGCGAGTACCCCGAGCTGACCGCACGCGGCATCCCACCAACAGGCACCGAGAACTATGGTGGCCCGGTGGTCACCGCCAGCGGCCTCCTCTTCATTGGGGCGACGGCCGATGAAACCTTCCGCGCTTTCGACAAAGACACTGGCAACGTTCTTTGGAAGGCAACGCTCCCCTTTAGCGGCACGGCAACTCCTAGCACTTACATGGCAGGCGGAAAGCAATACGTCGTCATTTCTGCTGGAGGCGGCAAATCAAATCGGCCCAGCGGCGGAAGCTTGGTAGCCTTTGCCTTGCCAAATTAATCACCAGATAAATCCTGACCTAAAGTAATGGAGCAACTATAGCATTGGCTTATTCTTGGGTAGCCAGATTAGAGCTCCCAACCCGCCCGATAAGGTCGCTGAATGAGCTCAGACACTTCGGGGGCATTTGTTGCCTTCATATTGGGCCCATCCCATTCAATCTTCTTGCCTGCACGGATGGCGAGGTTTCCTAGCAAGACTGTTTCTGTAAAGGGCCCAGAATGATCAAAGTGTGAAAGGGCAGCGGGCCCACCTTTGCAAGCTTCCACCCACTCGGCATCTTCGTTAGGCACACGACGGATAGTTTCCGGCGTGTCCTTGAACTCCTCAAGACGGTTCTTTGGATAAACAAACCAGCGCGTGGTTCCCCGCTGGAACAGGAATTTGCCTTTGTCTCCAATCAAAAGGCAATCGAGCTTCTTTGCCGACTCGGAATTGAAGTCGGTCCCCTCAAAGACCGAGACTGGCGGCATCTGCCGGTCTTTCTTGTTGCCATCATACCAACAGAAATCCAACTCGTGAGAATATTGCCCCGCAGGGAACCGGTAGGTGATCGTTGCTGCTTTGGGACCTCCAAATTCCGTTGAGCCGTTCGTCTTGGCTTCCACACTCGTCGGATGCTTGAGATCAAGTGCCCAGAACGGCATGTCCATGATATGGCACCCCATATCACCAAGGGCTCCCGTGCCGAAGTCCCACCACCCGCGCCACTTGGATGGGCAGTAGCTTTCATGATAGGGTCGATCTGGAGCTGGGCCTAACCAAAGATACCAATCGAGGGAATTGGGAATCGGTTGAGCCTTCGGCATCTCCGTGATGCCTTGAGGCCAGATAGGCCGGTTCGTCCAAGTATGCACTTCCTTCACTTTCCCAATGATCCCCGCCCGAATGAGTTCCACGGCCCTTCGGATGGGCTCGTTCGCATGCGCTTGATTGCCCATCTGAGTAGCTACCCCTTGCTCTTTCGCCACTTGCGTCATGTAGCGAGCCTCCCATACTGAATGCGCCATCGGCTTCTGCACATAGACATGCTTACCCATCCGCATCGCCCAGACGGCCGCATGACAATGCAAGTGATCTGGTGTCGACACACTCACGGCATCAAGATGCTTGCCCTCTTTTTCTAACATCCTTCTAAAATCTTTATGGAATGGAGCCTTAGGGAAACGCTCTGCCATGTTCTTTCCACGTCGACGCTCGTCCACATCACAAAGCGCCACAATATCCGCACCAGCGGCCGCAATATCTTTCACATCTCCTGCACCTTTCCCTCCAATGCCGATACATCCAACGCTTAGGCGCTCGTTGGCCCCAAAGACTCTGCTTGGAACAACCTGAAAAGCGAGGGCTGTGCCACCTGCTTGCTTAAGGAACTTGCGACGGGAAGAGAAAAAACTGCTCATAATCGTTGCCGATATCATCGCAATTACCCATGTGATGTAAAACCTTTACCGCCTCCCAGATCCTGCAAAGATCACCTCATGCATCGGGTCCTTCTACCAACTCTCTTAGTGCTCCTCTCGTGGATGCCATCCGCAACCTGCCAGGAACTACGAGTCCTCACCTACAATATACACCACGGAGAAGGGACCGACGGAAAGTTCGATCTCGATCGGATCGCGAAGCTGATTTCTGCCCAAGAACCCGACCTGGTGGCCCTGCAAGAGATCGATGTGGAAACAGCTCGCGCCAGCGGTGTGGATCAAGCGGCCAAGTTGGCCAAGCTCACCGGCATGCACTACGCTTTCGGCCGCTTCATGAAGTATGATGGTGGTGAGTATGGCCAAATGGTCCTGTCAAAGTACCCTATTCTCAGGCAATTAAACTTGAGATTGCCCGATGGCCACGAACCTCGAGCCATGTTAGTCATCGAAGTGAAGTTGCCTCAGTTCACAACGCCAGCCTTCTTTGCCGGAAATCACTTGTACGGAACGAATGAGCAGCGATTGGCTCAGGCACAGATCCTTCAAGCCCACTTCAAAGGCTTGAAAGCACCCGTCATCTTGGCTGGAGACTTCAATTCGACGCCAACATCGCCACCAATGCGCCTGTTAAAGGAAGCCGGTTGGATCGATCCGACGTTGAACTCAGATGCCCACACATTCCCATCGGATAAACCGAGAATCGAGATCGACTACGTCCTGCACCGACCGCAAAAAGCGTTTAGTTTTGTATCTTCGCAAGTCATCGACGAGCCTGTGGCCTCCGATCATCGCCCGGTGCTGACCGTTCTCGAAACAACTGAGAAAGCTGCCCCATACAATGTGCTTTTCATCATCTCTGATGACCTCACATCCACTGCGCTCTCCTGCTACGGCAACCAAGCGTGCCAGACTCCTAACATCGACGCAATCGCGGCGCGTGGCACGCGCTTCACACGCGCCTATTGCCAGGGCACCTACTGTGGCCCATCACGCGCCTCCTTGACGTCTGGCTACTATCCCCATGCGACAGGCGTGCTCGGCTACAAGAATCCTCGACCGCAAATCGGAGATCGAGAAACCTGGCCGCAGCTCTTCAAGAACAATGGCTATCACACGGCGCGTGTTTCCAAGATCTACCACATGGGCGTTCCTGGAGGCGTAGAGCAAGGCAAGTCAGAGGAACAGCTACACGGCGCCGACGATGAAGCCTCTTGGACAGAACGGTTCAATAGTCCCGGCCCTGAATGGATGGCGGCAGGCGACGGAGAAACGTTAGAAGGTAATCCCGACGGCAAGAGACCTGTCGTCGGTGGCAATACCTTTGTCGTCGTAGAAGCCGACGGTGATGATCTTGTCCATTCCGATGGCAAGACCGCACAGAAAGCGGCTCAACTGATCGAGCGAAACAAAGACAAACCATTCTGGTTAGGCGTTGGCTTTGTTAGGCCCCATGTCCCCTTCGTGGCACCACGTAAATACTACGAGCCCTTCAAGCCCTACGATAGCAACACCCTCCCAGAGAAGTATCCTGGTGATTGGAAGGACATTCCCAAAGCAGGCATCAACTACAAGACGAGCGAGAACATGAAAATGGACCTCCGCCGTCAACAGAAAGCCGCCGGTGGTTATTACGCCTCTGTCGCCTACATGGATGCCCAGGTCGGCGTGGTCATGGAGGCTCTGAAGAAAGCAGATCTGGACGACAAGACCATCGTCATCTTCACCAGTGATCACGGCTATCACTTAGGCGAACACGATTTCTGGGCGAAAGTTAGCCTACGGGAAGAGTCGGCCTCCGTGCCACTGATCATCGCGATGCCCGGCAAGAAACCAGCGGTGTGTCATTCTCTAGTGGAATTGCTAGATCTCTACCCAACGACGGCAGCTCTTTGCGGCTTGCCTGTAGCTGATCGGCTCCAAGGCGAGAACATTGCCAGTCTACTCGACAATCCCAAGGGCTCCGTGCGAGAAGCTGCCTTCTCAGTCGCTCCCATGCGGAAAGGCTTCCTCCTACGTGAGGACCACTGGGCCTACCTCCAATACAAGGAAGATGCCTCAGCAGGAATCGAGCTCTTCGACATGAAGACCGATCCCAAGCAATACACGAATCTAGCCAAATCACCGGAACATGCGGACCTCGTTCGACGATTCCAATCACAGCTAGCCGATAAGCTTACAATCGTGCGGGCAAACGACCTCTAACTCCCGTGAAGGAAGCCTTCTATCTGCCCCTTCCTTCGTCCGCCTACCAGTCCCGGATCACTCGACGACGCTGCTTGGAACGTCGCACTTCAAAGGGAGCTTTAACCTCCTCGCCTTCAAGGCTTTCCAGCAGCGCACGGGCAGCGGCTTCACTCAACTTGCCATCTTGGGTAAGTTCGTAAGCACTTGGCTTCTGAGGGCCTTCCTTCGCCTTAGGATCGCCATCAGGATTCTGCCCCTTGTCGTCGGCGGCTTTGACTTCGCCATCAAGCTCTTTCGTCTCCTCCGCTGGGTTGCCTTCTTCACCTTCCTGTCCTTCTTGGCTAGATTGTGAGGGCTGCTCGTCTTCCTTGCCCTCGTCGCCCGGCTTGCTCTGCTGCCCCTGTTCCTGCTCGCCCTCTTTACCCTCTTGTCCTTCTTGGGATTGCTGGTCTTGCTGCTGCTCACCTTCTTGGCCTTCTTGCTCCTGACCGTCTTGCGGTTGCTGCTGATCCTGGCCCTCCTGAGATTGATCTTGGGTCTCTTGATCCTGACCTTTCTCGCCAGAATTCTGATCTTGCGAGTCCTGATTCTGCTGACCGTCCTGCTTCTGCTGCTCTTTATCTTCCCCTTCTTCCCCGTCCTGATTCTGGTCCTGCTGCTGATCGTCAGACTCAGGGGGCTCTTCCCCCTTTAGCGCAGCTAGATGCTTCTCGACGACCTCTCGGTTGTGCCGAGCACTGCGTTCCATAACTCCGCCTAATGCTTCTGCATCTGCATAGTGATCAATCGCCGATTGCCATTGAGCTTCGATCTCCTCCTGTTCCTCACTCTCCTGACCGAGACGAAAGAGTGTGTTGCCAAGGTTGTAATAGGCCTTGGAACGAAGCGTCTCGTCATCCGCCAGAATAGCTCGTCCAAGATGCTCCGCAGCTTGCCCATAGTTCTCAGTCTTGAAAGCAGCCGTGCCCGCGCTGTATTCCAGCTCACTTCGATGTTTGCCACCCTCACCCAGGCGCGCATCGTACGCTTCATAGGACGCCTGATAATCCTGATCGTAGTAAAGCGCTTCGGCATCCATGGCCAACGCCGACCATGGATTGATAGCAAGTCCAAGAACGAAGGCTGCAAAGAGACGGCGTGGCATCGTGTGAAACTTAGAGCGTCGCGTGACGAGTGCAAGCCTTCGCATGGGTGTGATCACATGTGATGGACACACCCGTAGCTTGCCGCATTCTCTGAGTCTCCCCTCGAGGGTGAGTTGCCCACTACTCTCAGTCACACCCCTTTCGCCTGGACGCGGTAGTGGGTTTCAACGCACTCTGACACCATGAAACTGCCCTTCATTTGCCTCACCACACTTCTCACCCTCATTCTCCTGCCGGTCGCCAGAGAGGCGCCCAAGCCCTTGTCTCTCTTCGATGGCAAGTCCTTCGAAGGATGGGAAGGTGATACCGAGAAGATGTTCCGCATCGAGGATGGCGCCATCGTGGGTGGCAGTCTCAAAGAGAAGATTCCCAACAACGCCTTCCTCACCTCAAAGAAATCGTACAAGGATTTCGTGCTTCGGCTTAAGTTCAAACTCCTCGGGAAAGATCCCAATGCAGGTGTGCAAATTCGTTCGGAGCGTATTCCAGATCATCATGAAATGATCGGGTACCAAGCCGACATGGGTCAGAAATACTGGGGCTGCCTCTATGACGAATCACGGCGCCGCAAGGTGTTGGCCCAAGCCGATCTAAAACTGTTAGATCGCATCGTGAAGCCGAACGATTGGAATACCTATGAGATTCGCTGCGAAGGCAAACGCGTTGTCTTGAGACTCAATGGCGAAGTGACCGTCGACTACACTGAGCCTGACGATACCATCAAACAAGAGGGCCTCATTGGCCTACAAATCCATAGCGGCGCTCCAAGCGAGGCCTGGTACAAGGACATCACGATCGAAGTCCTCGGGAACTAACCGAGTTCCTTGTGCGCCTTGCGCGCGACCCCAAAGGCAGCTGCGGCATCTCCACCAATGGCCCACTCGAACTGAGTGGTCGGTTCGTGAGGAGGAATCGGGCTCTGTTGGTAGAACGGCGAGGCACGACGCTGGAATCCGCGACGCACTTCTTGTAAATACCAATCCCGAAACTTCGTCTCTGCCAGGCCACCTCCGATGACGATGAGACCCGGATCAAGTTGGCTACACTGATCACCGATCGCATATCCTAACACCTGAGCCTGCTTACGAAAGATATCCAAGGCCAGCCCATCTCCGTCCGTTGCAAAGTCGCGTAATTTGAAGGCCTTCTCCTTGATGGTGGAGTCTTCCTGATTCAGCGGATGATTGGCGTAATTCTTGGACTTGAGCTTCACTTCAAGTTGGCGACGGATGGCAATGAGCGAGACCCAGGCTTCGAGGGTCCCCTCACGTCCATTGGCATCGGTTGGCAACTCACTACCCTCGCGAAATGGCACAGACACAGCACCGGTTTCCATGGCAAGGCCATTCGCCCCCTCATATAGATAGCCCCCAGGGAGGACCAGCCCTCCAGCCAGCCCCGTCCCTGGAGCAATGAAGAGCAAACCAGTTTCCAAGTTGGGACGCATGAGAAATTCGCCGAAAGCCGCCGCATTGCCGTCGTTTGTCATGGTTACGGGCTTTCCAATGATCTTGGAGAACTCCTCACAGATATTGGTGCCAACCCAGTCGGGCGATAGGTTCGCTTTTCCCCAAATGACGCCATTCGAGCATGGCGCAGGCACGTCGAGACCGATCCCCTCGATCTGATCTAAGGTGACACCACCGTCCGTTAGGAGCGCTTCGAGCGCGGCCTGCAGCTGGTCAAAAGTCTTCGGATAGCCCTCATCGACACGGCTCTTCACTTCGACCAGCTCGCCCACTTGCTCGCCTTTGCCGTTGACGAGCATGGCCTTAATGGTGGAACCACCAATGTCGAGTCCAGCGAAATGTCTTGTAGGTGTCTTACTCATAGATTAACGGCTGCAATCGTCGGGAATGCCGATGACAATTCAAGCGGATTTCCAGCCTTGTGAGAGACGGCCAGGGTCCCAAGAGATTCTCTTGCCACACAGCCGGGAAATCCTGATTCTCTAACTCGTATGAACCAAGCCATAATCCTCGTTCTCTGGCTTCTCTTTGGATCCATCATTGGAGGTGTCGCCCAGGAGTCGACATTCCAGCCGATATTCGATGGAAAGACGCTCACGGGCTGGAAAGCCTTTCCGGAAGAGACCTCGACCGCTTGGTCCATTCAGGATGGCCTCATTCAAGGCGAGAGCAACGGTGGCCCCGAATCTTACCTAGCCTTCACTCAAACCGCCTTTAGTAATTTCGAACTCAAACTGGAGTATCGGTTTCTGTCAGAAGAGGCCAACTCAGGCGTCCAAGTGCGGAGTCATTTGCCAGACGAGAGGAGTGAACGACTGCGGGGCTACCATGCGGACTTCGGCCACGTCGGCATCGGGCACAAGGTGCTGGGAGCCTGGGACTGGCACGGTAGCAAGCGCGGCGATACCTTGGTCAATCGTGGCTATCGCGCAACTTTCGGCGTGAACGGTGAGCGCACTCTAACAAAACTCGAGGAGACACTAGAGCCTGCTGACGTGAAGAAGAAAGATTGGAATGAAGTTCACATTGTGGCGAAAGACGACCGCCTCTATTTTTCCATCAATGGCAAGCTGGCCTCTGAAGTGATCGACTACGATCCCAAGGAGTTGATCCACAAAGGCTACATAGGGTTCCAATTGCACAGCGGCGATGAGATGATCGTCCAGTTCCGCAATATCAAGATAAAGCGGTTAACGAGGAAATTTTCGAGCAAGCCTGCCTCCTCAAACTAGAGAAATCGTTGCTTGGAACCAGAGAAAGCCCTTGCGGGAGGTGCCACTTCACCTTAATGAGACTGAGTCTCAATTGCAGAACCTCATGGACGCAACTCTCTCGACTCTCCCTATCGGCCAGGCTGCACGCGTTAAGGCGTACGATCAATGCAACGCGACCGATCAACGGCTCATGGTAATGGGGCTCATTCCAGGCGTGGAGGTCCGCAAAATCCGAGTCGCGCCTCTAGGAGATCCCATTGCGGTTGAGTTTGATGGCCGCTGCGTGAGCCTGCGCCGCACGGAAGCGAACAGTGTCCGTTTAGAATCTGCTTAAGGCCATGATCCTCAGCCACTGTGGCCGATAGCACCGCCTTGTCCAAGGACTCCCCTGCCCAAGTAGCCTTGGTGGGAAATCCAAACATTGGGAAGACCACGCTCTTCAACCTATTGACGGGCCTACGACAACGCGTGGGCAACTATCCCGGTGTCACCGTCTCGAAGAAAGTCGGCGTCCTTCCGCTGCCAAAAGGTACGGCGGAACTGATAGATCTCCCCGGCACTTATAGTTTGGCCGCTACGTCGCTCGACGAACGCATCGTGGTCGATGTGTTGAGCGGCCAAGTGCCTGGTTTACCCAAGCCCAACCTCGTCGTTTGCATGATCGATGCCACGAACGTCGTTCGCAATCTCTTCCTGGCTTCGCAGATCGCTGAGTTGGAGATTCCCATGATCGTCCTCCTCAATCAGTGGGACTTGGCGCAGAAGCAAGGTCTACAAATTGACATTGACTTGCTAGAGCAACGACTCGGCGTGCCTGTCATCCCATGTGTGGCGACAAAGAAGGCCAGCGCCACAGCCGTAGTCGACGCGATTGACAAAACGTTAGTCTCACCAAAGCAGCTCAAGCCGATTGATTGGCCAGAAGCGGTCACTGAAGCGACCTGCACCCTGAGAGCCGACATGCCAGAAGGCGTGAGCGAATCGCTCTCAGACGCCGAAATTCACAGACTCCTCTTCGATGCCAACTCCGCTCTAGCAGAACGCCTTGATTGGGACGATGACACTCGCCGTGCTTCTGTTAAGAAGGCCCGGCGTGTCGTGCAATCGGGTGGGTTCAATCCCATGGCAGCAGAACCGCTACTGCAATACGAGCATCTCAATACCCTGACCGAGAGCGTGGTCAATCGAGCAGGCGAACTTCCAAAGCAGCACTCTGAATCCATTGATCGACTCCTAGTTCATCGAGGCTGGGGCTTGGCCATCTTTGCTGCGAACATGTATGTTGTCTTCCTGTCGGTCTACACCGGGGCTGGCCCCATGATGGACCTCATCGAATGGGGCAAAGGAAGCCTGCAAGACTGGATCGCGCCCATGCTCTCGAGCACCCCCATGCTTCAGAGCCTCGTCGTCGATGCGGCGATCGAGGGTGTCGGAGCCTTCCTTGTGTTTCTACCACAGATCCTCGTGTTGTTCTTTTTTATCGCTTTGCTAGAAGACACGGGCTACATGGCGCGGGCCGCCTTCCTCATGGACAAGATGTTTAGCTGGTGCGGGCTGAACGGAAGGAGCTTCGTTCCTCTACTCTCAAGCTACGCCTGTGCCGTGCCTGGTATCATGGCCACGCGAACGATCGAGGATCCCAAAGCACGCCTCGCCACTATTCTCATTGCGCCACTCATGAGCTGCTCGGCACGGTTGCCAGTGTATGTGCTCTTGATTGGAGCGTTCATCGAGCCAGAGCACGGCCCCTTTGTCGCCAGCCTCACCCTCTTCGCCATGCACTTCCTCGGCCTCGCCGTGGCGCTACCCTTAGTCTGGCTATTTAACAAGTTCCTGTTGAAGACAAGACCACAGCCGTTTGTCCTGGAAATGCCTCGCTATCATGTGCCCAAGTTCGCCGACATTGCCTGGCGCATGTGGGAAAGCGGGGTCGAGTTCGTGAAACGTGCAGGCACTGTCATCTTTGCTATCACGATCATCATCTGGGCCCTGCTCTATTTCCCACACTCAAGTGCGGTGGAAGAAGTGACCACCCAACAGTTCATAGCGGTTCAGGGACTTACACTTGAACAAATTCAAGCAGACGAAGACCAAGCAGCAGCCCTTGGCCAGGCCATCGATAGTGCCTACCTTGAGCAAAGCTGGATGGGACGCATGGGGCGCACCGTCCAGCCCATCTTTGCCTCGGCCGGTTTCGATTGGCGAATCACCGTGGGCGTGCTAGCAAGCTTCCCAGCGCGTGAGGTGATCATTTCGACTTTGGGGGTGATCTATTCTCTTGGCGGCGAAGTGGACGAAGAGAGCCATAGCCTTAAAGACGCGCTCAAGGGGGCTACGTGGCATGAAGGTCCACTGATCGGACAAGCCGTATTCACCATCCCCGTCGTCATGGGCATCATGGTCTTCTTCGCCCTTTGTTCGCAATGCGGCGCGACGCTCGCCATTATTAAGAAGGAAGCAGGCACGAGTTGGGCCGTGTTCTCATTTGCCTACATGACCGCACTGGCCTGGCTCGGTGCGGTCCTTTGCTTTCAAATCGGAAACCTGCTAGGTTAACGTTTGTTTGAAAACCCACTCAGCATGAGCTGTGGCAAGGACAGAGCAGAAAGCGACCGGGTTACAAACCGGTGCCACGAACAAACACCTTTTCCAAAAGTAGCACGGGGTTGCAACACGTGGCCCGTGCTTCGTGTAGCACGGGTTTGCAACCCGTGGCTCATAAGCGCAAAAGTGATCAAACACGCCTAAGTGAACATAGCAGCTCGCACCAATGATCGATACCATCCTCGTCAGCCTCGTCCTTTTGGCAGCCATCATCTATCTTACACGCTTGGCCCTGGCTAAACGTGGAAAGGGGTCCTGCCCTAGCTCCACTTGCGGCGATCAGTGCCAGATGAGCAAGGCACGCAAAGATGATTGATTGACAAGCGTTCCCGCCCTCGTTTCGTCCCGAAGAATTCCCTACCATGGCAGAAGTGAACTACAAAGTCGGCAACGAGAAGCTCATCAAGGTACTTCCCTCGGCCGCAGATCGCCTCACCGGCCTCCTGACAAAGCAAGGGCGCGCTGAGAATGGGGCGCTTCGTGTTGCCGTGATTGGAGGTGGCTGCTCTGGATTACAGTATCAAATGGATCTCGTAGATGGCCCAGCCAATCGCGACATCATGGTTCAATCTGGTGGCGTCCGCGTGGTCATTGACCCAAAGAGTGCGCTCTTTGTGAGTGGCTCTGAACTCGACTTCAGCGAGGATCTTCAAGCTGGCGGCTTTAAAGTAAGCAACCCCAATGCGATTGTCACGTGCTCCTGTGGCGAAAGCTTTGCAGCCTAACAGACCTGCCATGAACCCCTTTGTGGTCCTCGATCTGCCCGAGTGTGCCTCACTCAACAACGAAGAGGTGAAGGTACGTTTCCAAGAACTAAGCCGAACCCATCATCCAGACCAGCAAAGCAACGGCTCGGATGACAGCAAACAGTTCGCGGAAATCAATCAAGCCTACCAAGCGCTCTCAACAGCCGGTGGCCGCTTAAAAGCGCTCCTCCAGTCACGCTATGGCAACGCCTTTGAACTCAAAGGAACGCTGCCAGAAGGCCTGCTCGATCTCTTCACAATCGTTGGAAGCACACTCCAATCTGCCGACGGCTTTCTAGCCAAGAAGTCCAAGGCCACGACCATGCTGGCCGAGGCGCTTCTCGCACCCAAGCTGCTCACCACTCAGCAAGCACTTGGAAAGGCCATGCATACCGTCAACGAACGGTTGGACGAAGCAGAGTCGAAGCTACCCGCTCTGGAAGCGTCTCTCGATCTTCAAGAAGCCAGTGCTCTCTGCCGCGAGTTCCTCTACTTGGAAAAGTGGCAGGGTCAGATCCAAGCAAGGTTCCACGAACTCATCTAAGCTTACTCGGAGCGTCCAGCGGCGATACCGAATACTGGTCGACACGCCTTCAACAAAATCTACTGTCTTTCTGTAACGGTCTGACCGGGTGCCATAGGAAATGCATGACATAATGATCGCCGAGATGGTTGAATAGCCAGTTTGCTAAGCGATTCATTGCAATTCTTGCTTCTGCCTGGCCTTAAAGTCGGGGATAGGTTAAGAAAGTGTTTACTTGGAACCGCGAGAAGATGCGGGTAAAACGCGAAGTAATTACCCGGAAACTAGCTATGAATAGCTTGGAGCATTGGCCAGCGCTAGTGGGTCGGCGAGGTCAACTTTCCTTGCCCACACGATTGTGTCACTGCCCACTTCATCAGTCGAGCACCAAGCGGGTCCTGCCAAGATGCATGAGTGATTAGGTCACTCCAACGCTCCCACTGCTCTGTTCCACAACACGCGCTGGATACGACCCAAGGGTTCCCCAACGTTCAAGATTTCCTACTCACATTTCATGTTAGCTTGTAAGCGTCACTCGTCGAGACTTCCTCAAGCAAAGCACGCTTCCAAGAAAAGCGATTCCCGAGTTCAAACCAAACAGCGCAGACTGGGTCAACGCGAAAGCGCCAGCAGAAAAACCAAAAGCTATTGAAGCCCAACGAAAACGGGCTGGTTCTTTCAGCCTCATGTCGAAGAGGTTAGCCTGTTCCCAGCCGCGCGCAAGAACGCATCAGGCATCACTCGTTGCTGGCCCTGCCATCTTGATTATCTGGGGTATCGCGCAGATGAAGAAGCTTCCTTCCGCTCATTGTTTCGATACATGCTATGCGCTCCGTAACGTTCGTGTGTGTGTAGTAATCGATCCCAGTATTGACAAAACCGTTGAAATCATCGAGGCCGCGCGCTAGCGGAAGAAAGCGCTTCAACGAACCGAGATCCCATTTGCCGCAAATCCCCGCCTGGTATTTCGTCAGTTTGAGTATTTGCGGGGGAAGCACCTTACGTGTGTTCATCCCACCAATGCACTCAAACGTAACGTCATGCTCCTCGCTTGTACAATAACGAAAGCCGTAATCCGGAACTTCGTTTAGAATCATGTCAAGGATGCCGTTACGCTGTGGATAGCGACCCGTGAGCAAACTCCCGCGCTAGGGCGTGCATGCTGGGCAAGTAAGGTAGAACTGCGTTAGGTATACACCTTCATCAGCGAGCCGATGGAGATTGGGCCTTTGAATTTCAGGGTTAAGTAAGCCGAGCCCGTTGTATTCCTGATCATCTGACACAATGAAGATCAGGTTCGGTTGTGCGATTGCGACATTTCCACAAACGATGAGAATCCACGCCAAAGAAGCGCAACGCGAGAGTAATTGCATGCTGCAAGCATTGCCGGTAGTGCCTCCCCAAACAACACCAGCATTGCCCAGGATCAGATCGTTGCCAGCTCAAGTCCGAATGCCATTGAGTTCTCAGGGCTCCCCAGTCAGGATCGACCGATGAAAGCCCGATATCTCTACAGTAAATTGATCACATTGCTCAGCGTGCTACTCCTCTATGCGACTGCAGATGCAGAAGAAGTCGGTCTTGCGAAGGAGAACCAACCGCCAGTGGAACCGACACTGTGTGTCGGCAACTACCAATCAGAAGCTGACGCAGTGAAACAGCTCGCGCGTTTCGCCGCGACCTATTCGGACCTCTACGAGTGGAAGGCGCGCGCGGCAAAGATCCGCAAGCAGATCCTCAGAGGCGCAAAGTTAGAGCCTCTGCCTGAGAAAACGCCGCTCAAGCCTATCTTCCATAGAAAGCGCAAGCACTTGGGCTACTCTGTTGAATCCACAGCCTTCGAGGCACGGCCTGGGTTCTTTGTCTATGGTAATCTTTACCGTCCACTAGGAAAGGAAGGGCCGTATCCCGGCGTACTCTGTCCGCACGGTCACTCGCGTGGCCCAGAGGGTGGACGGCTGCGTGCCGACCAACAACACCGCTGCGCAACGTTAGCACGGATGGGGGCGGTCGTGTTCTCCTATGATATGGTTGGGTTCGGTGATTCGTTGCATCTCGGTTGGAATCACAAACACGTTCAAGTGCTAACATTGCAAACATGGAGCAGCATTCGGGCGATCGATTTCCTCCAGTCGCTGCCAGACGTTGATGCCAAGCGGATCGGCGTGACCGGATGTTCGGGCGGCGGGACGCAAACGTTCTTACTGGCGGCGATTGACGACCGGGTGACCGTCTCCGTCCCGGTAGTCATGGTATCGGCGCACTTCTTTGGCGGCTGTCACTGTGAGAGCGGCATGCCAATCCATAAGACGCCCGAATTGGAAACTAACAACGCCGAGATTGCGGCACTCGCAGCACCGCGACCGATGTTGCTCGTCTCCGTCGGTGGCGATTGGACAAAGAACAATCCAGAGGTTGAGTATCCCTACATCCGCAATATCTACAAGCTCTACAACGCGGAAAATGAGGTCGAGAACGTGCACTTTGTAGATGAGGAACATGGCTATCACTTATCCAAACGTCAGGCCATGTATCCATTTATGGTCAAACATCTCAAGCTCAATCCTAACGGAGTAATTGACGAGAAAACTAAGAAGTTCGACGAAACGAAGAACGTTATCGAGGCCGTCGATCAGATGCGTGTCTTCGACCAAGATCACCCATTGCCTGAGCATGCGCTCAAACCAGGCGTGAAAGTCCAACTCTAGTATCCACGTGAAGGAGGCACTGTGGCTCAGCGAACACGGTGATCACCACCAGTGAGGTTTCACTCGACAAAAGCTTCGTCAACATGGGCACTTTCAATCTTTTACGCAAAGAACTGCTACCAATGCCGCCTTGGACGAAAGCATAACCACTCAACAAATCTAAGATCCAGCTGCCTGGCAATGGCTAGAAACCCGTAACCGAAAGCGATTTTACAGCCTCTCAATTCTCCGAATGCTATTGTCTTTCACAATACTGTGTTCGTCCAAAGGGCTGTCGATGGCCCCATCTACTTTCTTGCCTCGACCAAAGTCACTCACCAGGTTCCCGATGATCAAGATTCCTCTACACTCGCGGTCGCAGGTGACGGACTTCCCAGCCATGCCACCAACGGAATTTCCGTTGATGACGATGTCGTCCGTTTTTTGTAGCGGAACACCGTTACCAACAACGATCTGTTCTTTATGGTCACGTTTGATCTTTCTCTTGTGCTGGCCACCGCCCATGTAGCTATTGGAAAATTTGTTGCCCGTGATGGTGATGCTGCCTTGAAAAGCCAGCTCGATCGCCAGCAAGCACTCAAAGAAGTGCCAGGGTTCCAGTAGCCGATGCCGTTCGTCAGGAGTTTTCTACATCCCAACTTGCTCAAACATCCCCCGCATTAGCTACGGGCGCTTGCCCGCAACACGTGGGACAGGTCTGTAACCCACATCCTCGAACGCCTCCGCTTGCGGTACGTAGTGGTCATCAAACTTGGGATCAGCGCATCCGATCACGTTGTCATCCGTATCCACATTACTATTCACGTCGTTAATCTCTCCACCAATAAAGCAACCGACCACGCCCACGCCTGAGGCGAGATCCAGTTCGTACCGAGAGCCTGTAGGCCAGCCGCCCGGAGCGTTGTTTTTCCAAAAGATGGAGTCCTCGTAGATGTTTCCATCATTCGCATCATCGACGGCATTGCGATTACCAGTGAACGTGCACCTTCGCAGCAAGATTTTGGAGCCTGGAAATAATGTCAGGGCCCCTGAACCATATTTGGGCTTCCATTTTCCAGGTGTCTTAGCCATTTCGTCCATCGGACCATTAGAGAGATTGTCGACGAACAGACAATTGGTGATCTCCGCTGAACTGCCGTGAAGGAGATCCACAGCAGCACCACTGATAGGGCACCGATTGTTTCTGAAGATACAATTCTTCATGAGGACAGACTGTAACTTGGAACCATCCGTATGGCCTCGATGCTCCACCGAAACTCCGGCTCCACAGGGGCTAGTGAAGTTGTCCACGACCTCAACATTCTCAATCGCGGGGTAAGATCTTCCGAAAATCTTAATCCCTCCTCCGTCGGTGTAGAAAAACTTTGCTCTCTCCAAGTTATCACCCTCGATCTTTGGCTGAATGTTAAAGGGCTCATCCTTATCCGTCAGAAAGCCATTCGCTCCAGTGATCTTAAAACCTCGTAAAATAGTCTTGCGACTGACACCGTCGCCAAAGTAGACCACATGATTTACGATAGCCGGAAAACTTGGCGTCGACTTGTCTGCTAGTTTCGGATTCGCAGCTGTAAGAACGACCTCGCCCTCCGCCTCCAACGTGATTCCATCGTGACGCGCGTTGAACCAAATCATGGCCTGCCCACGCTGGCCAGGCCGATAGGTTCCTGCGTGAACGATGATTCGCTTGCGCTCGGAATCCTTGGCAGCGGATTCAAGCACTTCCTGAATGTCATCGCCAGGACGCACATGATAGGGCTCTTGAGCACTCGCATTGGAAAGCAGCACAAAAACCACCATACCCAACCATGACAAATACGATTTCATTCGCATGTATCTACTATGGTGCCAGTTCCACACGCCAACGAGCGTAGGTTTGCCCATCCTCACTTGGAAATGACTTACGGTAGGTCACCCTTCTCAATCCCTCACCGCCAGGATTGGAGTCCATCTCAACGAGATCGGCGACAGGTGTCCCCTGCCAAGCTTGAAGATCACTTGAGAATTCCAGCGTGTAGAGAAGCCCGTTGTCTATTCGTTGGGTAAGGGTGAAGAGAATGCTCTTCTCCTGCGTATTGATAGCAAAACTATCGGCTGCCAACTGCACGGCTTCAAGAAGGTCAGGATCTGGCGGCCCCTGGCCAACCGCACGCCCCGGCGTTCCCCCTTTGAGTGAGCTTGCAGTCCAATTCGCTGGATCATTTGGGTCTGTATCGGCTACCAAGGTCGAAAAGACTAATGAATTACCCTCGTCGTTCGTGTTAGCCGGCCATGGCGCGTTGTTGCTGTAGGTCACACTGACAATAGGCTTAAATCGGCTATTCGATATCTCCAGATGCTCGCCGCCGTTACTGAGTTTCTTATTGTATTCGCCCAGGATGGGAAGGCCATCACCATAGCGCCTCACGAAAGCTTGACGGTCATTCACAATCACGCCGTAGGCCTTGGGTCCAATTGTGGTAACATCTCCCTCTCCGAAGACATAATCGATCCCTGCCGTGAATCGCAAATCCGCGAGATCGATCGCGACGTCACTAAGATTGTAGAACTCAATGTATTCGAAATTAGAAGTAGAGAAGTCCAAGGTCTTCTCTTCTTCACTCGCGCTCTCCGGGTCCACCAAGAGTTCCGAAATAAGGAAATTGCTAGAATCAGCATGCTCTAGTCCGACTCTGTAGGTCGATTCACTGACGGCCCCCCAAGTCGTCGTGAATACCGTCTTCATTCGCGAACGGGCCCGGACCGTAGATGTGCTCTCCACAACAAAGCCCACATCTGGATCCAGGAGGATCGCCTCTGGATTTAGATCTCCTCCAAGAAGTCGCGGATCCGATCCGTCCGTGGTGTAGTAAACGGAGGTACGGGGTGTCTCCGGTATCGAGATCGTCACTTCACTACCTTCGACCACCGCTCCACCAGCCGGCGAAAAGGCAGGAACGGGCACGTCGCCCCATAGCTTGTGTTTCTCCCAAAGGCCACCAGCAAAGAGCACATCTTCACGCCCCTCAACCCATTCTGCAATCTCACTTGTATCGATCACTGGCCCCGAAAAGGCCATCAAGGGCGCGATCTCTGCAGCCAGCTCGTCGGTACGTCTCGTCAAATTTGCTTTGGTTAGAGCCCCCCCAGGAGTGAAGAAATGCTTCTGCAAGCGATCCGCAAAGAGCAGTCTCCACTCTGGGCTACGAATAAGGTGACTCCAGACTGTTGCGAGATCATTGCTAGGAGTTCGGTCTAGCTGTGAGAGATCGGTGGCAATGGAGTCATGGGTGATCGAGTGGCTACTTTGCACACCGAAACACACTTCAGCGTCCCAGACATAGGCGCGCCATCGTCCGACGTCAGAAAGTTCACGCGCGATAACGAGATTATTGTTCGGCCAATCTTCCGTCGCGCCGTAGACATTGACGATAAAGTAGTCTGCAAAACTGACAGGATCCAGTTCATCCGTGACAGCTTTGTAGTTTTCAAGATCCTTGAGATCTTTCCTCAACAGGCGTTCCAAGTTCTTCCACTCATCGGTGTCTTCAAGCTTGTTGTCGAGAGGAGAGCCATCCGCCCACACATCAATGTGCTTCACTTGCCAGGGGATATCGCCACTGCCGTAGAGATCCTGAAACAGCGGTTCTCGGATACGTGCGACCGAGTTGTAGTAGCCTTTGTAAGAGCCGTTTACAAAGAGCGCATGCTGCACACCGACGGCCCCGAATTGCCCGGTATCCGTGAAGATACGCCTGGCAAGCTCGTCAACGATGAATGGACTAACAATATCGTTCTTGCCCGCACGCAGACGGAACTGCCTAAACTGCCTCACCGGAAAATTCTCCACAAAGGGAAAGTTCAGAGTGTCGTTTCCATAGTCATTGCGAAGGAAGAGATTGAAGGACGGCTTCTGGGGAGGCTCACTTGGCCACGGGCTTGCATCGGTATTTCCGAGAGAGAAGTTGAACCGCGAAAAGGCGCTGGCCGACAGACGGAGGCCACCATCGATCTGCACATTGGTACCATCATCAGGGTAAAGCACCTCCATTGAGATCTTGCGCTCGTAGGAACGGCCATGCATCGCAGGCATGTAATACTCATTGACCATCCGAGGTGTGCTCAGCCCTGCCACGGACATGATGCCATGAGGCTTGTAAAATGCTTCTCCGCTATCGGCAACCAAGCTGAGCGTTGGGATCGTGTTGAAGGCGTCATCGATGCCTACGAGATACGTTTGAGTGCCATCCGCAGAAGGACTCAGCCCCTCCTTAAACGCTCTCGCTCTAATCGGCGTTCCCGTGCGGTCATCGATCGGCTCGATCGATATAGGACCTTCGTAAAGGGTGCCATTAGCCTCCGTTGGTTCGCTCCCGTCAATCGTGTAACGGATCACCGCATCTTCCGTCCTACTCGCAATAGTCACCGAGACAGTATTCTCGTAGACGCCACCAGCCGGATCAAACTTCGGCTTCTTCACGACACCCATGATTTCAGTTCCGCTGTTGGCTACTCCAGGGGTAGGCAGGTCAAAGTAGGTAAGGGCACCATTCGCTCCCACCCCATAGGACAGAAAGGGATATTGTTTCGGGAACCCTCCTTCAAACTGACTTACAAACTCACCAGCAGCATCACTCAATCCAAGAAACTCACCGTCTGCTGAAAGCTTGAAACTGGCATGCAAGTAGTCGCCAGGCATTTCAGTGTTCCCATCAGCAAGCACGAGGAGATAGCCACCAGCCGCAATAGTCGTATTGTCAAGAAATGTCCAGAGCTTCGGCTGATCGTCGTCGTCTGTTAGATGCCATCCACTAAGATCCACTTCTTCTGCGCTTGTATTGTGCAATTCAATCCAATCCGAGTAGTCTCCCTCCACATCAGGATGAGCCACCTGCGACCAATCAACGACACCACCTGAGGGCTCCGCATGACCCACCCGGTATTTCCAACCATCAACTCGAAGAGAAATCTCCGCGCTCGCGCCTATAGATAAAGTGGCCTCAAACTTCAATGTCTCATCGATCGTCTGGTCACGCTCGTTAATGTGTGAGGGCACTGTGTTCTGAACCTGGACGGCTAAGACGTTCTGTCCTGCCTGCAGAACCTCGCTCGCAAGCATTCCCGAAGTGTATTCGAGCATCTCGTCAGACTGCGCACTAGAAAACGCAGACTGCCCATGATACACAAAGCCGTTCTCTCGGCCAAGATTGGCCCGAGCGATTTCTCTACCATTTATGTAGGCCACAAACCCACTATCCGCCTGTGAGGTGAGGACAAAGGGTTCATTCAGAGCCGCTTCATCGGCCGACACCGAGAACGTTCTGCGCAGGTAAACAGATGGCGTGCGACCCAACATTTCATCGCCAAGAGATGTCGCAATGCCATCCACACCAAAACCAAACGGAGTCGATCCCTCTTCCCAATCAGCATCATCAAACGTCGGCTCACACCAACTTGTGCCCCAGCCGACACGTGGGCGGCCATCCGGATGAGATCTCAACAAGTGATCACTACTCGCCGCGCCAATCTCATTGATAACGACTTGAGCAGTCGCCTCGCAGATCAAGCAGAAGCCTAGAATAATGGTAAGAGGACCTGAGGGTGAGGGTAAGTCCATGGGAAGGAGACCAGCAGTTCGAGATTACACCATATACGAATCTCAAACCGATTGCACGAAAGCGAGACAATCCTTGTCGGAAGTCACTCTGGCTCCGTCACGGTGAGCAGTTGGTTCGCCGCACTGGGCCCATCGACGACTTGAACCGTCCCCGATGGCCAAGTCACCTCCAGCCGGTCAATTTGTTTGGCCGATCCTAGACCAAAGTAGAGCGGGAAGTCGCTGTGAGAGAGGTATCCCGTTTGACCGTCTTTTACTTTCATTAATTTCATATCGCCCGCCACGACACGGACAACGGCACCAAGCGCACTACGGTTCGACTTCGTCCCGACGAGCTTCACCTTCAGGTAGGAGAAATCAGGTTTTTTCTCAGACAGATCGCTCACTAAGACCATCGGATGGTGGTTCATCTCATTGGTTACGATATCAAGGTCGCCATCATCATCCAGATCGAAAATCACCGAAGAGCGACTTCCCATCGCCCCCCAAACAACGACTCTTTCAGGAAGCTTCCCAAGTGCCACCTCGTCCAAACCCATCGCCTCGATGACCGGAGCCCCCTTGTCCGCTCCGATCAGATCCAATTCGAACCACGGCACGGCTAAACCTCCTACTCTTGGCTCAACGCCCAAGATGAATTCTGCATCACGAAACCGTTCTCCACCATCATTGATCAGCAATGAGTTCACGCCATAGCGCAGCGGGAAATTCATGCTCGAAGTGACAAAGGCATCATCAAACCCGTCAGCATTTAGATCATCCGCACTTAATCCCCAAGGCCAGTAATTCTCTGCGCCTAATGAATCTGACACTTCTTCAAACGAACCAGCTCCATCGTTTCGGAAGAATGCGTTGCCATAAACACTGGTCCCATCCGTCTTGAGAAACGACGACGTCCATTTCATGTCCGCTTTCTCTTTCTCACGCTCAGGGCCAATGTGCTCACTCATATCTGAGTGCATGTCTGTGATATAAAGATCGAGATCCCCATCGTTCTCGAAATCGAATGCCTTAATGCCCATCGAGCCCCATGGCGTCTTTGGAAACAACTCGCGCCCAGCACGTTCAAACTTCTTACCCCCTTTATTCAGGTAGACCTCGTCATCCCCTTGCATACTGGGCAAATACAAGTCCGTCCACCCATCGGAATCAATATCGACCGGAGCGGCGTCCCCCGTCCAACCATTGTCCTCCAGCCCAAGAGCGACACTCACATCCTCAAATTTTTTCCCACCCAGGTTGCGATAAAGCCGGCTCATCTCCTCGCGCTCCGGCTTCAAATGCCCACCGAAGGCATCGGCAAACCCGACATGATAAGTTTCTCCAGTTTCCGCTTCGCCGCGAATACTCTCCATGGTCACCTTCGTCGTTTCAGCTTTCGTGTATTGGCCAACGTTTGCCAGAAACACATCGAGGAAACCATCCCGATCATAGTCAAAGAACACGGCTCCTGAGGAATGCCCCTTGTAACCAAGGCCAGATCCGGCAGTGATATTGCGGAACCTCCCGTCCCCGAGATTCTCAAACAACACATTTCCCTTGCGCAAAGCCGTTACATAGAGATCTGGATCACCATCGTTATCAATGTCAGCAAAAGACGCTGAAACACCCACACGATCACTGACAAACACGCCAGCTCGCTCCGTGATATTCTCAAACTTCCCGTCACCGACATTCCTCCACAGTTCATTGCCGCCAACTTGGTTCACAAAGTAGATATCTAACTGTTCATCGCCATCAATATCAGCAACGGCCACACCTGAACCATGGTCATAATGAACCCCTTTGAACCGCTTGCCGGACTCATCGACGATCTTGTGCATAAAACGGATGCCACTGGCTTCACGCCGATCCGAGAACGAGAAATCATGGAAGGCTTGAATCGAATCCGCCGTGGCCAATTGCGCCTTGGCCCGCTCCTTCATCCATTCAGGATCGCGCACATCGGGAGGCACGTTAAGGACCTCTGCTTCCAACGCAGAGAGATCCGTCATCAAAGCGTTGATAGCGCGAGGGGATTTCGAATCATACCGACCGCGTACACGTTGATACGCGTCAACAAGCACGAGTAACCCCTCAGGACTGACCGCTTGCCGAACATCTAGCTCATTCGTCAGCTCGACCACCTGGAGATCCCGCCCAGCAGTGATCTGGCCTCGAATTGCCTCGACCAAAGTCTTCTCTTGTGGACTCGAGATAAAACTGGCCACCCAAGGAACGCCCGTTAGCAGACTCGTTTCCTTAAGCATCGGCATGAACTCGAGCACGGGCGGGTGAACTCTATCCATGTCTTCTTCGATCACGACCGTTGATACTGACGACTCTGTGTCCGGTTCATCCTCGTTTTTATTACAAGACGACAACAAACCAATGGGAACGAGCCAAAGACAAAGGAAGCGGGAAGTGAGAGTCATTTCGAAGCGTTGAGGAGCCAACGACGGAATTGGGATTGAGAAACGATTTCAAGAGTGCCCATGGTCTTGCCTGGTGCCAACTGAAATCCACACATGGGATCCATTGCCAAAGTATGCGTGCCTACCTGTTCCGCCTTGAACCCAACGGAGAACTTCAGATCTGGGACTGCAATCTCCTTCAGCCCAAGATCGGGACAGGAGAAAACATAGATGAAGTCATCACTGCGAAGCCGAAGCTCCACGTTTAATCCCACCGGCAACACTAGGCGCCCATCGCTACGGGCGTCACCATATGAGAACTGCCAAGCTCGCCCATATCCTCGCGCCTCGACGACCAGATCATCGCCCGAAGACATGGCCGCCCTCCGGTGACGCGGCAGCACCGCCCACAGCACGACAGCAACAACCATCGGCAACAAGAGGAGAATTGTGAATCGATTTCGTTTCATGGCACTCTGTCACCTGCGCAGAGGAGGTGGGTGAAAGCTGTCATTTCTCCGTCACCGTCTCCAGTATAAAGCACATTGCTAAACCCGCATGACAAAGGCTCATACACAGGTTTGAAAAATTGGAAGAATATACAGAAGGCACGGTTTAAGGCCATGCTTTTGCACTGCTACTGCTTTGCGCCCTAAGATCTATGCACCTGATTCTGCAAATTCTAAGATTTCTGTAATTCTTTATAAACCTTTGCTGAATCCACACATCCATGATCTACCCACTCCAGCCCGGGGGAATGAACAACCAGCGCCTACACAAGCTCATCGAAGGCATAAATACTGACGTACAAGGTGAACTTGGCTATTGGTAGTTCATCGCTCACGGAGCTCAGGTCTGGTGCATCAATGATGAAACGCATGACCGCATGCGCGTGATGGCTCCGATCGCGGAAATTGAAAATGTCAACACGGAAGAGATTCATGCCTGCATGGAAGCAAACTTTGATCGGGCTCTAGACGCGCGTTACTCCATGCGGAACGGCCAGCTATTTGGTGCCTACATTCATCCACCATCTACCCTAACAGAGAATTATTTTCCGTCAGCAGTTCACCAGGTCGTCGCCGTGAAAGCGAACTTCGGATCGACCTACTCCAGTAGCGAGTTGTTCTTCGGTGGCTAGTTCTCGAGAGCTCGACCACTTATCGCGGCAAAGCCAATTCTCACTGACGATCACTCTGGCGCTGAAACACCATGAGTTCATTCTTATAGAATCTAACAAAGCCCTTAGCGCTGGCATGACCTGGAAACGGACCAAAGTGGTGCCTGCGTGACTTGTTTCGCCAGACCAAGGCCCAAGCCGTTTTTCTCGAATAGTCATCATGATTCAAGGCCGCTAGTAAGTGAACGGTCCACCACTCTGCTACCGGCACTTAATCAATGCCAGTCTCCCTAAGGGCCGAGATCTTCCCATGGCGTTCCGCAAGTTTCGCAACCATGGAGAGGGTCTTTCCCATCAATTCGACCTCGCTGCGTTTCCAGATCTTGTAGTAGTCCAAGCCAAAGATATCGACGTAGGCATCACCTGGATACCCATCCAGGTAGTCGCTCTCGTCTACAACATCTTGAGGAGAGATCACATAAAGCAAATGATGGATCTCCCCGGTGTCGCGGAGACGAGTCACCCTCATGCGCCACAAAGAAACAAAGTCATCCTCATAACTGCTCGTCCGCCCCCACCAAGGCCAGCGCTTGCTGTGTTCGTGATAGGGCCGTAGAACGATTGGGATCGGTTGCCCATCCTCACGACGAAGAACATTGAGGAAGTCGACGATGAGGTCCCACGTCTTGAGAAACCCATCGTGAGCAGGACCACCGGGCAAGAGATCGCCCACAACCCATGTGTTGTCCCAAGCATTGCGGCCAGTGACTGGGTGATTCAGATGCAGCGGAATCGTGTTGATGCCACCACGCGCATCTGCCTCTCGGATCCATCGCTTCATGTCTTAGAATCGCACCCCATCAATATTCCGATTTTTATGAATGTTTCCCAGATCCCACCCATAGACTGCGGCATAGTCTCCACAGACGTCCTTCACGTCTGACCGACCCGGCTCAGCTTTCCAGCCGACACCGTAGGAGTCGTGTCCTGATGACCGAAAAGGACACCGTGTCCCGATTGCTTCTGAAGCCGGCTATAAAGTTCACGTGTCTTCGCGGTGGCTTGTAAATCCGTCAACGGCCCCGGACTCACCTCCGCAGAAGACGTGATTCCGGTGAGTACGAAGGCCCCATCCAATTCGCTAATCTGCGAGACATACAAGTTAGAGAACACTGGCTTCGAGCCTTTCCTTTCCTTTCGTCTCGCCATTCCCGTCGCTAGTATCTAGTATCCTTGCTATATCATGAAACGATGCCTCTTCAGCCTGTGGCTCCTGATGATCTCAACCAACATCGCTCCTGCGGAGAGTGATTGGTGGTCCTGGCAGCTCCTGGCACCTCCGAGAATTCCCGCATCGGAAGGCGAGACCACCATCGATAGATTTATCTCAGCCACCCTGGCGACCAAAGAACTCACACCCTCACCGCAAGCGGACCAGCGCACCCTGATTCGCCGTCTCTACTTCGATCTGATTGGATTGCCACCAAGTATGGCCGAGGTAGATGCCTTTGTTAAGGATGACGATCCTCAGGCTTATGCGAAATTGGTCGATCGCTTGCTAGAATCCCCACACTACGGCGAACGCTGGGCTCGCCATTGGTTGGACGTTGTTCACTACGGCGAAACCCACGGCTACGACAAGGACAAACCACGCATGAACGCCTGGCCCTACCGGGACTACGTCATTCGCGCCTTCAATGAAGACAAACCCTATGCCCGCTTCATCGAGGAGCAGCTTGCAGGAGACGCCCTTTATCCCGAGACCGTAGATGGCATTGTTGCCACGGGGTTCCTCGCTGCTGGCCCCTGGGATTTCATCGGCCATGCAGAAGTTCCTGAAAAGAAAATCGACGGCAAAGTTGCCCGCCATTTGGATCGTGATGATATGGTAACCACGACTCTGAATGCCTTCTGCTCGCTCACCGTACAATGCGCGCAGTGTCATGATCACAAACGTGATCCGGTGACAATGAAAGATTATTACTCACTACAATCGATCTTTGCGGCACTTGACAGGGCGGATCGAGAGTTTGATTCTGATCCTGGCATCGCCAAACAACGCGCCTACCTGACGTCCCAGTTAGAAAAAAAACAGGCTATTCTTGCATCGATTGACAAAGACATCGAAGCCAAGAAGACCGATGACATTCGTCAACTTGAGGATGAGATCGCCAAAACTGAGAACGCTCATGCTGCAAGCCTCGGCTACCACAGCCAGGTTGCCTCCGATCAAGCGACGGAGAAATGGATTCAAGTTGATCTAGGCAAGAGCATGAGGATTGATTCGATCGAGCTCTTTGGTGCTGCCGAGTATGGATTCAAAGACTTCGGATTCCCACATCGCTTTCGTGTCACCACGTCGAGCCAAGCCGATTTCCAGGAAGCCAAGACGCTGGTCAACCACGCCGACGACATTGAACGGCCCGGATCTGCAGCACATACCATCGCACTCAAAAGAATGGAAGGCCGCTATGTAAGAGTGACCGCCACCAAGTTGTGGAACCGCCGACAGAAGGGACAGCCACTAACCAATGATTGGATCTTTGCCCTGGGAGAACTAGTCATCACCAGTCGAGGAATGCGTGTTCCTTTCAGAGACATCACAGCCCTCGACTCAATTGAGGCGGCGCCTCGTTGGAGAAAGTCAAACATCATGGACGGACAGATCACGGACCAGATCGCCAAGCGCGATGCGCTGATCCAGCTAGCCGCACCTAACTTACTCGCCAAGCGCGCCCAGCACGAGAAGATTGCCGACGACATCCGCGCCTCACTCAAGGCATTGCCAAAGCCGAAGAAAGTCTATGTCGGCAAAGTCCATCACGGCAGCGGTGCCTTTAAAGGACGTGGGCATTTGAATGGCAAGCCCCGCCCCATTCACATCCTGCATCGGGGCGAGGTCACCATGCCACGGGCTAAGGAAGTATTCCCTGCCACCGTTCCAGGCATTGTTCCCAGCTTGCCCGTGACCTTTAACCTTCCCAAAGACCACGTGGAGAGCGATCGGCGCATTGCGCTCGCAGAATGGATCACCCATCCTGACAATACGCTCACCTGGCGAAGCATCGTCAATCGTGTCTGGCATTATCACTTTGGTCGCGGACTCGTGGACACGCCAAATGACTTTGGTCGCATCGGCGGCAAACCTACCCATCCAGAATTGCTCGACTGGCTCGCCATCAAATTCAGAGATGAGGGCGGCTCGATCAAGAATCTGCATCGCTGGATTCTTAATAGCCAAACGTACAAACAAGTATCCACGCACGACGCCGTGAAGGCAGCTCAAGATAGCTCAAACCAATTCCTCTGGCGACAGAACCGGCGGCGTTTGGAGGCTGAAGCCATCCGTGACAGCGTCCTCTTCGTGGCTGGCAAACTCAATACCAAGATGTATGGCCCAAGCTTCATGGACTTTGTCATCAAGAAGCCCGAGCACTCACCTCACTACGAATATCATCTTGCAGATCCGCATGATTCCAAGACCCATCGCCGCTCGATCTACCGGTTTCTTGTCCGCTCGCAGCCCCAGCCGTTCATGCAAACCTTCGATTGCGCCGACCCCTCCGAGCTCGTCGACAAACGAGGCGAAACCAACACGGCCCTCCAGGCGCTTGCTATGCTCAACAACAAACATATCGTTGCCATGGCCACTCATTTCGCAGATCGCGTAAAGGACAATGACAATGTTGCCAGAGAAGCTATCCTACTAGCACTGTCTCGCGAGATCACCCCAGAAGAGCATCAATCTCTCAATGCTTACGCGCAAAGGCACGGCATCACTGCCATGTGTCGCCTCATCTTTAATCTCAGTGAATTCTCTTTCATTGACTAGCAGCACTCCATTCAACCGCTGCTTGGCGACCGGCTCTATCAATTCAATAAGCGTTATCGGTCGATGGCTAGCTCCAAGACACAGCGAAATCCGAGGCCAAAGTAGCGGTAGCCTGGCTCATTATTGTTTCTACGGGATGAAAGAAGAAGGTTCGGTCTCTGGGTTAGTAAAACAGCCGCGGCACAGCACGTTAGCTTGAGTATTCCCACCATCGAACCAGTCGCCACACCATTACAAGGCGTTTCCGCCCAGGTCATGCAAGCCAAACTGATTGACTGGGTAACTCCCAACCGGTGCCGTGAAGACATAGCTATCGTCATAAGATTCAATTGGCATTTTCGCACGGTGAATTGGACTCATGCTGGTCTCTTGCCCATACAAATTGCCCGCACCCGCCGGCCGCGGCCAGTCGTCTCCCCAGGGAAACCCTATGATTTCCCCATCTTTGAAGCTGGCGTTTCGTCGGGGTCCTCTCTATCTCCAATTTCGTAGGCTGGCAACGCTAACGCCAAGCTCTCGGGCAACTTGGGAGAGCGGCTGGTCACTCGTCCTCAATAGGTCAACGGCTCCGTCTCGGAACTCCTGTGTGTCGTTCTTTGTTCTCTTTGGCATGGTCTGTATCTGGTTATGTCAGACCTGTCCAATCGTGTCCATCGATTTGGGGGAACTTCAAGGCGCTGGGCCGCCGGAGCTTACAGGAAAGACGAAGGGAGGATTCACGACTAAGGTCACTGCGATCTGCGACACGAAACATAGGGTCTACGCGTGTAGAATTGATCCAGGAAACGATAGTGATCATAAGATAGCCGAAGAGATTGAGCTACCCGGTCGCTATCGGCGATATGTGGGCGACAAGGGATTCAGTAG
>Ga0213868_10000186_pt1 | contig 57092 bp, 48 predicted proteins | sample PICome_9_FD_160087 | JGI IMG/M metagenome (GOLD analysis project Ga0213868, IMG submission 160087) | Coastal seawater microbial communities near Pivers Island, North Carolina, United States - PICO127 | ecosystem: Environmental > Aquatic > Marine > Coastal | place: USA: North Carolina... | reverse complement strand
CATGAAGACCTAGCGGCGAGCTCCATCAGCCAGTCGCTGTCGTCCAATAATCCATATGCCGGAATGGTTTTCAAGGGCAGAGTTCAGCACACGCTCTACAACGGCATCTTCACGGTGAGAGATCAGAAACTGCAGGAGCTGAAATGACCAGAGAAGTAATCGGGTTACTCCTGCTATTGATAGTTCCAGCATTCGCCCTGACTGCCTACGTTGGGGTCAGAAGAGCAAGAGTCAAACAGGAGACGTTTTTGCCTGCGCCCGTAAGCATCGAGCCTGCTGACTCTCTGGTCTTCGATGACGGCCTTTATGTGAGCACGGTGCTTGCCGAAAGCCCGCTAACGCGAGTTTGGGCTCATGGTCTTGGGGTTCGTGGCAAGGTGAAGCTTGTCTCTAAGGAGGCGGGCCTAGAAGTCCACCGACAGGGTGAGGCATCGTTTGTTATCCCCACTGTCCAAATTGTTGGATTGGACAAAGCCTCGGCAACCATTGATAAAGCAGTTGAGTTAAACGGACTTTTCTCCATTATCTGGCAGCTTGGCCAAACCCAGCTGGTTACGAACTTTCGAATTCCCGACCAGAGCACCAGGCAGCAGATTTCAAATCAGATCACAAACAAACTAGGAGCTTGACTTGAGTAACGCATATTTAGTTCTAGAAGATGGCACAGTCTTTGAGGGCGATAGCTATGGGGCAGAGGGTCAAACGCTCGGCGAGTTGGTCTTCTCAACCGGAATGACTGGTTACCAGGAGACGCTCACAGACCCCTCCTACGCCGGTCAAATCGTGATGCAGACCGCACCGCACGTGGGGATTACCGGCACCAACGCCCTCGACGAGGAGTCGAGCAGAATTTGGGTCTCCGGCTACGTCTTGAAGGAGCCATCAAGGATCGCCAGCAACTTCAGAGCAGAGCGAACTCTCGAAAGTGACCTGACCTCGCAGGCAATCGTCGGAATTTGTAACGTCGACACCAGGGCAATCACCCTTCACATCAGAAGCGCAGGCGCGATGCGCTCTGGCATCTTTTCCGGATCGGCCGCGCTTTCTCGCGAGCAGATGATTCAGGCAGTAAAGGACTCGACAGAGATGAAGGGTCAGAGCCTAAGCTCCAAAGTCTCTACAACCGAGAATGTCTCTATTCCTGCCCAGGGAACAAGGGTCGGCAAAGTTGCAATCCTTGATCTTGGTATCAAGAAGTCAACCATTGAGCACTTGAATGCTAGGGGCTTAGATGTTGAGCTGTTCCCCGCTGACTCCTCCAGTCAGTGGATTTTGGACAGTCAGCCTGACGCATTCTTTTTCTCGAATGGCCCTGGGGACCCATCAGCAAGCGCTGCTCAGGTATCGATGCTTCAAGACCTATTGAAGACCGGCAAGCCGTTCTTCGGAATCTGCTTTGGAAATCAGCTCCTAGGACGAGCTCTCGGTTTCGAAACTTATAAGCTCAGCTTTGGTCATCGAGGCATTAACCAACCGGTTATGAATACCACCAGCGGCAAGGTTGAGGTCACAGCTCACAACCACGGATTTGCGGTCAAGCTTGAGCAGGACAGTGCTGATTCTCCTGCCGGTTTTGGTCGAGTAGTGGTCTCACACCGGGGTCTGAACGATCAAGTGGTCGAGGGTCTTGAGTGCCTGGACATCCCGGCATTTTCGGTGCAGTACCATCCTGAGGCAGCAGCCGGCCCACACGACAGTCACTACCTATTCGACAAGTTTTTGAACGCCATCAAGGAGAGCAAGTAATGCCAAAGAGAAATGACATTAAGTCTGTCCTAGTCATTGGGTCAGGACCAATTGTGATCGGGCAGGCCTGTGAGTTTGACTACTCGGGCACTCAGGCTTGCCGGGTGCTTCAGGAGGAGGGCATTCGCGTGATTCTGGTGAATTCCAATCCGGCGACCATCATGACTGATCCGGACTTCGCAGATGCAACCTACATCGAGCCGATTACACCGGAAGTTATTGAAGCGATTATCGAGAAGGAGAAGCCGGATGCCATCCTGCCAACCCTCGGTGGTCAAACCGCTCTGAACGCCGCAATGTCGCTTTACGAGCGTGGATCGCTCGACAAGTATGGAGTTGAACTAATCGGTGCAAACGTCGCAGCCATCAAGGCCGGCGAGGATCGACTTGAATTCAAGGAACTAGTGCTTCGAGCCGGTGCCTCAGTTGCCAAGTCTGCTGTTGCTCACACCATGGATGAGGTTATAGAAATCGCAGGGCAGATTGGCTACCCGATGGTAGTTAGGCCGTCGTTTACCATGGGTGGTTTGGGTTCAGGTTTTGCCTACAACGAAGCAGACCTGCGGCGAATTGCCGGCGCTGGACTGCAGGCTTCACCAACAACCGAAGTCCTCCTCGAAGAGTCCATTATGGGGTGGAAAGAGTACGAGCTTGAGCTGATGCGCGACAAAAACGACAACACGGTTGTGGTTTGCAGCATCGAGAATTTTGATCCCGTGGGTGTTCACACCGGTGACTCAATAACCGTTGCCCCTGCTCTTACCCTTACGGACCGTGAGTATCAGAACATGCGAGACATCGCCATTCAGATCATTCGCGACGTCGGTGTTGACACCGGAGGTTGCAACATTCAGTTCGCGGTAGACCCTGCCGACGGCAGAATCATCGTCATCGAAATGAATCCGCGCGTTAGCAGGTCATCCGCCCTGGCATCAAAGGCCACTGGGTTTCCGATCGCAAAGATTGCAGCGAAGCTTGCTATTGGTTACACATTGGATGAGATTCCAAACGACATCACCGGTGTCACGCCGGCTTCTTTTGAGCCGAGCCTTGACTACATTGTCGTGAAGGTTCCGAGGTTCGCCTTTGAGAAGTTCCCGGCTGCTGACCCGACGCTCACCACCACCATGAAGAGCGTTGGCGAGGTGATGGCTATTGGAAGAACCTTCTCCCAGGCTCTTCAAAAGGCGCTCAGGTCACTGGAGAAAAGAGGGAGTTCATTCAGCTTCCCAACTGTAAGAGCCGACCTGAATACGCTGCTAGAACAGATGAAAACCCCAACCGAGAGCCGCATCGGCCAGGTTCAACAGGCACTCTGGTCAGGGGCCACGACCCAGCAGATCTTCGACGCGACCAAGATTGACCCATGGTTCATTGACCAAATCGTTCTTATAAATGAGGTCGCCAGTTGGTTCGGCGGACTTGAGGAAATCGATGCTGCAAGCCTGAAGCGCGCGAAGCAGCACGGGTTTTCTGACAGTCAGCTCGCCGAGATCCGAGGCGTAACTGAGGAGTCAATCCGAACACTAAGACACCAGCTCAACCTGAGGCCGGTGTTCAAGACCGTGGACACCTGCGCCGGTGAATTTCCAGCTCTGACCCCCTACCACTACAGCAGCTATGAGCAGTTCACAGAGGTGGTGCCATCGAATCGTAAGAAGGTCGTTATTTTGGGCTCCGGCCCGAACCGCATTGGCCAGGGTGTGGAGTTTGACTACAGCTGCGTGCATGCAACATTTGCACTAAAGGAGTCCGGCTACGAGACAATCATGATCAACTGCAACCCAGAGACGGTATCAACTGACTACGACACCGCCGACCGGCTTTACTTCGAACCTCTTACTTTGGAGGACGTGCTGGAAGTGATTCATGCTGAGTCTCAATCCGGCGAACTTGTTGGCGTAATGGTGCAACTCGGAGGTCAGACTGCGCTTGGGCTGGCAAACGGCCTTGAGGCCGCTGGCATCACGATTCTCGGCACCACCCCAACCGACATTGACCGGGCTGAGGAACGAGGCAAGTTCCAGCAGATTCTGGATCAGGGGCATCTTTTGGCACCGGCAAACGGAATGGCCACCAACCTAGCTGAGGCCTCTGCCGTGGCAGCAAGAATCGGCTTCCCGGTACTGGTGCGTCCAAGTTTCGTGCTGGGTGGCAGGGGCATGGAAATTGTCTACGACCAAAGCTCACTGGACGGCTATTTTGATCGCATTGCAGGGCACGCACTGGTTGACGCAGAGCACCCGCTGTTGGTTGACAGGTTCCTTGATGACGCAATTGAAATTGACGTTGACGCGCTCTACGACGGTGAGCGGCTTTACATAGGCGGCGTCATGGAGCACATTGAGGAAGCCGGGATTCACTCGGGGGACTCCAGCTGCACTTTGCCGCCTATCACACTCAGCCAGGCGCAAATTGACCGAGTAGTGGCCGCGACCAAGATAATCGCCGCTGGGTTGAATGTGGTTGGACTTCTGAACGTTCAGTTTGCTCTGGCTTCGGATGTCTTGTATGTCCTAGAAGCCAACCCAAGGGCGAGCCGCACAGTTCCGTTTGTGTCGAAGGCGCTTGGTATCACCCTTGCAAAGGCCGCTGCAAGAGTAATGGTGGGGCAGAAGATCTCAGAGTTGATTAGCGCCGGGCATCTTCCTGCATCCGATGGATCTTCATACCCAGCTGGAACACCGATCTCTGTGAAGGAAGCAGTACTGCCATTCAAGCGCTTTGCTACTAAAGACGGCAGATTCGTTGACTCGCTGCTTGGCCCAGAAATGCGCTCAACTGGTGAGGTCATGGGAATCGACAAGGACTTCCCAACCGCCTTTGCCAAGGCTCAGGCCGGCTCTGGCTCGGCACTGCCCACCTCTGGAACTGTTTTCGTTTCGGTTGCCGACAGAGACAAGCCGCAGCTATTGCTGCCGGTGCGTCGCCTATCGCAGCTTGGTTACCGCATCCTCGCTACCGCCGGCACGGCTGCGATGCTCGCCAGACACGGAATAGAGGCACAGTCAGTAATCAAACACTCGACCGCTAAACAGGGCCAGACCTCGATCGTCGACATGATTACCGCAGGTGAAGTTGATGTTGTTGTAAACACACCATCTGGTGCCGATGCCCGAGTAGACGGCTATGAGATTAGAGCCGCAACAACCGCTGCCGATAAGCCGATATTTACTACGGTTGCTCAGCTAAGCGCCGCAATCGGTTCCTTCGAGGTTGTTAGAGAGGGACCATTTAGCGTAAAGCCGCTACAGGAGTATGAAATCGAACGAAAAGAGCTGATCAGTGAGTAGCTTTCAGGAAAACATCGAGCTGGCTGTTTCCAAGCACGGGCCACTTTGTCTTGGCATTGACCCAAGCGAAAAAGAGCTCCATAACTGGGAACTGCAAGACAGTGCGAACGGAGCTAAGGAGTTCGCGCTTCGATGCATAGAGGCAGCAGAGGGCCGCATCGGCATCGTCAAGCCACAGGTTGCCTTTTTTGAGAGGTTTGGATCAAGCGGGTTTTTGGCGCTCGAGGAGGTGCTGCAGGCAGCAAGAGACCTTGGGTTACTTGTGATATCCGACGCCAAACGTGGCGACATCGGCTCAACCATGCTCGGCTACGCCCAGGCCTGGTTTGGCGACGATTCTCCGCTTCGGGTTGACGCACTGACGGTCAGTCCGTACCTGGGCCCATCCTCCACGGTTGAGATCCTCGAGCACGCCCGCGACATTGGTGGTGGCATCTTTCTGTTAGCTGCCACCAGTAACCCGGAGGCAACTGAGTTGCAGACGGCTAAAACTGGAACAGCAACCGTTTCGGCCACCGTGATAGAGCTGGCCCAAAAGATTGGTCTTGGCGATTGTGGAGTTGTTATTGGTGCGACCCAGGACCTGGATCAATTTGGAATTGCTCATATCCGCACCACTGACCTAGGGGTGCCAATTCTGGCCCCAGGCTTTGGCGCACAGGGTGCAAAGCTTGCCAGTCTCAAGGATCAGTTTGGAGCAAGCTCTGCTCGGGTGATCCCGAACATGTCCAGGGCTCTGACCATGGCTGGCCCTGACTCTGTGGCGAAACTCATTGATAAGGCTAAATTAGAGCTATGAGCTTGATTGTGCTGGCAGGGCCGGCTGGGGTTGGCAAGGGGTCGATTGTTAGTTGGCTTTTAGAGAACGACTCGCGCTTCACACTTTCGGTGTCAGCCACCACCAGAAGGCCTCGGGCAGGTGAGGTTCACGGAAAGCACTACTGGTTTCTTGAAAAGCAAGAGTTTGAGAAGCTGATTTCCGACAACCAACTCCTGGAGTGGGCGATAGTGCACGGTGAGCACTACTACGGCACACTTTTGAACGAACTGACCCGCGCCGAAGCCAATGACCAGCACCTACTCTTGGAAATAGACCTGCAAGGGGCCAGACAAATTGAGCAGCGAATACCGCGGGCCATTAGCATTTTTGTGAATCCACCGAGCTGGGAAGAGTTGGAATCTCGTCTTAGAAAAAGAGGAACCGAGACAGAATCGGAAATTCAAACTAGACTTGAGACAGCTCGCGAAGAACTAGCAGCTAATAATGAGTTTGATTTTCAGGTAACCAACGATGACCTGGCCAAAACTGGTAAGAAGATTGTTGAAATAGTTAATGAGTCGGAGAGATAAAAATGAGCGATAACAAGAGTCCACTGACGGGAATTGTTTCCCCTCCAATTGACGAGCTTCTAGAGAAGGCTGACTCCAACTATCAGCTAGTAATCTTTGCGTCCAAGCGCGCTAGACAAATCAACGAATACTACAGTGCGCTGCACGAGGGCTCACTGTTCAACTACGTTGGACCACTTGTTGATTCAGCAATAGACGACAAGCCTCTGAGCATTGCCCTGCATGAAATTCACGCGGGCAAGCTTGAGATGATTCCAAATAAGTAGGTAAATTTGCGAATTCTGCTTGGAGTAACCGGCGGAATCGCTGCCTATAAGGCCGCGAACTTAATACGAGCATTGTCCGAACAGGGGCATGAAGTCACAGTGGCGCCCACCGAGAACGCACTTAAGTTTGTGGGCAAGGTCACCCTCGAGGCACTTTCAGGCCACGCAATCGATACCGATCTCTACAGCGACGTGGCCCAGGTTAGGCATGTTGAACTCGGCGCCCAAGCGGACCTGATTCTCGTTGCACCTGCCACTGCCAATTTCCTGGCGAAGCTTGCCGGTGGGGTGGCCGATGATTTGCTGATGAACGCAATACTTGCCAGCACCGCTCCAGTTTTTGTTTGTCCTGCAATGCACACTGAAATGTGGCAAAACCCGGCCACAGCGGCAAATGTTGAGACTCTCAGAAGCCGCGGTATATCAGTCATGGAACCCGCCAGCGGAAGACTGACAGGTCAGGACTCCGGGCCTGGGCGACTGCCAGAGGTCGATCAAATCCTTGAATTTGTCTTGGGTCACGGCCCACTGAGCGGCAAGACTGTTCTTGTCACAGCCGGTGGCACTAGAGAATCAATTGATGAAGTGCGCTTTATCGGAAACGCATCCTCGGGCCGTATGGGGATTGAACTGGCCAAAGCTGCCCGTGACCTTGGTGGTCAGGTAACCCTAGTTGGTGCAAATCTCGAGATCCCGCCACCGCATGGGGTGACCTTTGTACCAGTTGCAAGCGCTTCTGACTTAGAACTGGCAATGAACCAAGCCTGTGACCTACTGATCATGGCCGCGGCTGTATCCGATTTCACGGTGGAGAGCCCGTTCCGAGGCAAGCTGTCTAGGTCTGAAGCGGTGACGCTGTCGTTGACTCCCACGAAAGACCTCGTTGCCAATTACGCGTCAAATCACCCGAAAACTTTTTGCGTAGCCTTCGCACTAAGCCCGGAAGGCGGGAATGTGGAACTGCTTGCATCAGAAAAGCTGTGGTCGAAGAGCGTCCAGGCGGTAGTTGGAAACAGCGTTCAGGCACTGGGATCCGATGTCACCGAAGTGTCATTTGTCACGCCTAACGGAGTCGAAGCAGTTTCCGGGACCAAGCAGTCGGTTAGCCGAGAGCTTTTGCGACTGATTATTGAATCGATGTCCAAGCGCTAACTAGACTTGTGGGCATGACGCCACGCACATTTACCTCTGAGTCTGTTACTGAGGGACACCCCGACAAGATCTGTGATCAGATTTCCGACACGATTCTTGATGCAATTCTTGAGCAGGACCCAAGCGCAAGGGTCGCTGTAGAGACCCTAGTCACCACCGGCCTGGTTCACGTTGCCGGAGAGGTTGACACAACCGGCTACGTCGAGATTCCACAGCTGGTTCGGCAAAAACTTCTTGACATCGGATATAACTCATCGGCCATCGGCTTCGATGGGGCTTCCTGTGGCGTCTCGGTCTCGATCGGCCAGCAGTCGTCTGACATTGCAGCCGGGGTAAACAAGTCGCTCGAGAGTCGATTTGGACAGGTTGATCCTGACCTTGGTGCCGGTGACCAGGGAATGATGTTTGGCTACGCCAGCAATGAGACTGCAACCTACATGCCTGCTCCGATCACTATCGCACATCAGCTAACCCAAAAACTCACCGAGCTTCGCCGCGAGGTGGGTTCGATGGTGCTGAGACCGGACGGCAAGGCTCAGGTTTCAATCGATTACGTTGATCAAAGGCCAACCAGCGTCAATACGATCGTGCTGTCCACGCAGCATCACCCAGACGTAACCCAAGATGAGCTGGCAACCCTAGTGTTGGACCGAGTTGTAAAACCAGTCTTGACATCATCTGGCCTTGATTCCGATGCGACCCGATACATAATCAATCCATCGGGACGATTCGTTATTGGCGGACCACAGGGCGATGCCGGCCTTACCGGTCGAAAGATCATTGTTGACACTTACGGCGGAATGGCACGACATGGAGGTGGTGCATTCAGCGGCAAGGACCCGTCCAAGGTTGATCGTTCCGCGGCGTATGCAATGCGCTGGGTGGCAAAGAATGTCGTCGCAGCGGGCCTTGCCGCTCGTGCAGAGATTCAGGTTGCCTACGCAATCGGTGTTGCGAATCCAGTGTCCCTGTATGTCGAAACATTCGGAACCGAGACGGTAGATATCAGCGCCATCGAGCGGGCCGTGAAGAGTGTTTTTGACCTGCGGCCCTCGGCAATTATTTCGGAACTCGATCTAAAGCGCCCGATTTATCAGGCCACTGCCAGCTACGGGCACTTTGGCAGGGAGCTTGCTGATTTCACCTGGGAACGATTAGATCGCGTTCAAGCCCTTAGAGACGCAGCGGGAAAGTAAATGGCCCGCTTTGCTTCAATTGTGGCAAAGTCACCTCTGATTCAGCTTGATAGGAAGTTTGATTACATAGTTCCAGAGGACCTTCAAGATCAAATTGCCCTCGGTCAACTGGTTTCATTTCCCTTCGGTCGCGCCAAGAAGCCGCAAGAGGGCTATGTCGTTGAGCTCATGGATGCCAGCGAGTATGCAAGTAGCGAGCTATTGGCCATAAAGGATTCCATATGCCTGCTTACTCCCCAGCTAGCGGACTTCACGCGAGCGGTTGCCGACAGGCAGTGTGTGGCGCTAGGCGAAATCCTCGCTGTTGCAATTCCCGATCACATGCCCACAATTGAGATGCTGGAACCGATTAGTTACCGGGTAGTTGGTTCGACACCAACGTTCAAGCTCGATGCGCCGCTGACTAATAGATCGGCTGTATTGAGTTCAGGAAAGCCGCTTGTTGTCGACCAGAAACTCTTCGCTGACTGGGCTGTGCTGCTTGTAGATGCAGCATTAGAGCGACACGCTGCTAGGCAGTCCTCAATCCTCGTAGTTCCCGAGAGATCAGACATCGATGCCATCACCGACTATTGCAAACATCTTGGCGTCGCTGATCAATGCGTGGTGTTGCTGCCGAACCAGAAGCGTTCGACGAAGTTTCAACTTCATCACCAAATTGCTCAGAGCGAGGTATCGATAGTCATCGGGACCCGCTCGGCGATCTACTCGCCCTGCCAGAACCTCGGTCTTATCGGCCTGCACGACGACGCAGATGACAGTCTTAGGGATCAGGGGTCTCCCTTTACCAACGCCAGGGACTTAGCTCTGATACGAGCTGGGGATACCCTGCAGCTTGTTCTAACGGCGCCATACCGTTCCACCGAGGTTCAGAGATTAGTCCAGCTTGGCTATTTGTCCAGCCACAAGATTCTGCAGTCGCCAGCCAGAATTTCCTACACCGAGCCCGGACTGCGCATGGACCAAAGCGCCTTTCAGCTAATCAAAGACCAGTTGCCAATCGGCCCAGTGTTGGTTTTGCTTCCTAGGAAAGGTGACTCAGCAGCGGCTTTCTGCGGCGGCTGTGGTCAGAAACTGGCCTGCAGTTGCGGAGGCTACTTTTGGCAACCTGATGCGGACCACATTCAATGTCGGGTGTGCAGCAAGCCATTTGTGTCCTGCACGAACTGTGAGTCTCGCAATTTCAAGAAGGGTCGCACCGGCTCCAGCAGGACGGTTGCTGAGCTGGGCAAGGCATTCCCGAACGCGCTAATTAGTGAGGCCACGGGTTCTAAGAAGCCGAGCGGACTGAAGAGCAAGAATCAAATCGTCGTTGCGACACCGGGCTCGGCACCTCGACTACCTGGCGGCTACTCGGGGCTACTTATTCTGGACTGCGATGTCTGGCTAGCGCGACAGAGCCTAAATGCGCAAGGAATCGCTATCCGGGATTGGCAGGAGGCAATTGAACTCATGCAACCTAGCGGCAGGGCGGTCTTATCAGGGCTCGATGCGGCTCTTGGGAAGGCGCTATCGCTTGGGCAACTCGAACCGCTTGCCGCCACCAGCCTGGCCGAGGCCAAAGAGATGTCGCTTCCCCCCACAGTGAGAATCTGCACCCTGGAAGCAGAGCAGCAAACTCTAAACACTGCCCTTGATGCAGCCAAATCTGAGGGGGCAGAACTGCTTCGGCTGGATGCGGACGGCTCCAGGGCGCTGATTAGGTTTGGATATCGCCAAGGACCGGCTGTCGCCAAGGCGCTTAGGGCAGTGTCGGTTGGAACAACCGCAAGAACTGTCAATAACTCAAAACGGAGAGGGCTAAGGGTCGTCATGGATGATCCTGATGCACTGTAGGTTCTAGATGATGAAGATTGTATTTGCCGGCACACCTGAAATTGCAGCTAGGGCACTGTCTCTGATTTCAGAGAAGCATCAGGTGGAGTTGGTGATAACCATGCCCGATGCACCGGTTGGCAGGAAGCGGGTTCTCACCCCGTCACCAGTAGCTCAAACAGCCGATGCTCTTGGCATTCCGGTGCTGAAGACCCACAAACTTGATGCGGCTGCTAGGGCGAAGATTGAGGCCTCGCAGACTGACCTTGCGATAGTCGTGGCATATGGAGCGATGATCAACAGTGACAGTCTGGCGCTACTTCCGTGGTGGAATCTACATTTCTCGATTCTGCCAAACCACAGGGGAGCGACACCTCTTCAGCACAGCATGATCACCGGCACCGGAGTTGGCATTTCAATCTTTGAGCTAGACAAGGGACTAGACACCGGTCCGATTATCGTCCAGGAACCAATGACGTTCTCCGAATCCGAGACAGCCGGATCGGCGCTGATGCGATTTACCGAACATGGAACAGCCCTGCTACTAAAGGCAATGGAAGAGGGGAAGCAGCCGGTGCCACAAGTCGGGGAGGCTAGCTACGCCCACAAGTTTTCCCGAGAAGACGCTCATCTTTCGGCAATTGAGCCAGCAGACCTGCTAGCCCGAAAGGTCAGAGCCTTTAATCCAGAGCCCATGGCATGGGTTTCAGTCGACAGCGCTCCGCTTCGAATACTAGAGGCAGCCGTGCTGCAAGGAGATCACCTGGCATCAACCAAACCCGGGCAACTCATGAAATTGGAAACTGGTGAGGTTGTGATCAGCGCAGGGGACGGAAACTTTATGGAACTTTCAACAGTGCAACCGGCTGGCAAGAAGCCCATGACCGCGGCTGCTTGGTGGAATGGCCTCAAGGCAGGAGCTCAACTTGACTAACGCACGAGACATATCCCTAAACCTGCTTCTTCGAGTGCAGGTGTCGGATAGCTATGTGAACCTACTGCTTCCAAAGGAACTGGCCAAGCACCAGATCAGCGACGCCGACCGTGGCCTGGTCCAAGAACTAACCTATGGCTGCCTTCGCTGGGAGTTGCAATATGATCGAATGATTGACCACTTCACTCCTGGAAAAGTTCTCTCCCCACACGTGCGAACCTCCATCCGGTTAGGACTGCACCAGCTTTTTAGAATGCGAGTTCCGGCCCACGCAGCCATTAATGAATCGGTTGACCTGGTCAAGAAGCACGAACCAAATGCCGCAGGACTGGCAAACGCTGTGCTCAGAAATGCCGAGCGGGCAGGCTTTGATTCATTGGTGAGCACGCTGACAAAAGGCCTGAACACCATTGAGGCGCTCAGCGTGAAGTATTCGCACCCGACTTGGATTGTTTCGGGCTTTTTGTCGGCGCTTGATCTTGATGGAAGAAAACAAGAGCTTGAGCAATTTTTGGCTTCAAATAACGAGGTCCCTCAGGTCAACCTTGCTGGGCTGTCCAGCGCTTCCAGGCTCGCTCTGGATGAACTTGGATCAGAGCAAGGTTCCGCCTCGCCAATTGGTTACCTGGCCGAAGGCTCTCTGGATAAGTACTTGGAGATACCAGGGGTGCGAGTTCAAGATCAGGGTTCGCAACTAGTGGCGCTGGCTCTCGGGCAGGTTGCAAATCTTGAGGGCAACTGGCTCGACATGTGTGCAGGGCCTGGAGGAAAAGCGGCGGTACTAGAAAGCCTGAAGCCAATTGCAAAGGGGGAATTGGTCTGCTACGAACCCAATCAAAAGCGCGCCGAGCTGGTCTCTAACGCTTTGGACCAGGCTCATCAGAGCAAAGTCGAAGTCAGGAGCGGACAGAGTGCTCCAGCAGATTCGTTTGACGCAATCCTGCTTGATGCGCCCTGCTCGGGGCTGGGGTCCTTGAGGCGGAAGCCAGAGGCGAGGTGGCGGAAATCACCCGAGCAACTTCCTGAGCTAACTACGCTGCAGTCGAGTCTCATCGATTCTGCCGTCAAGGCCCTGAAATCCGGCGGCTACTTGATGTACGCAACCTGCTCGCCGTTAGTTGCCGAAACTAACACTCAGATCAGAGGGCTAATAGAACGCAATCCGAACATGAAGCTTGTTGACTTGCCGGCGATACTAGGAACACTCAACCCGGAGCTTGAACTCAACACTTCTAGAAAAACTGTGCAATTGTGGACCCATCAACACAAGACCGACGCCATGTTCATGGCCTTGCTAAAGAAAGACTGAGGGCGTGATGCAGATTAACCCATCGATACTCAGCGCGGATTTCGCAAACCTCGAAGCGGAGCTGAAGGAAATTTCAACTGCGGACATGGCCCACATTGACGTTATGGACAACCACTTCGTCCCCAACCTAACAATTGGGCCACAGGTAGTTTCAAGGTTGGTTGAAGTATCGCCAATACCTCTGGATGTTCACCTAATGATTGCCGACCCCGATCGTTGGGCGCCCAATTATGCAGAGCTTGGTGCAGCCTCGGTAACCTTCCACTTGGAGGCAGCTGGGAATCCGATCGAGCTTGCAAGGAAGCTAAAAAGTGCTGGTGCCAAGGCTGCTGTGGCTATTAAGCCCGGTACTGCCGTATCCGAACTCACCGAACTCCTAACTGAATTCGACATGATTTTGATCATGACCGTGGAGCCAGGTTTTGGCGGGCAGCCGCTACTAACGGACACCCTGGAGAAGATCAAGCACGCTAGGTCGCTGATTACGGAGACAGGCTCAGCCATTACGTTGCAGGTCGACGGGGGAGTGACGGAGTCAAATATTGCGCAGCTGGCTGAACTTGGAGCCGACTCTTTTGTTGCTGGATCAGCAATTTTTAACCATCCTGATCGGGCGCTCGAGATTGTAAAGCTTCGTACACTTGCCCAGTCGGCGAGCCCCAAGCTGTAATCTAGAGGGATGAAATCCTTCGACAACCTCTTTGCTGAGCTAGAGAGCCGCCTTGCGGAGCCAGTTTCCGGCTCCGGAACTTCTGAGCTATTGGAAGCCGGCGTGCACGCAATTGGGAAAAAGCTTGTTGAGGAAGCGGCAGAACTCTGGATGGCCGCCGAGCACGAGTCAGACCAGCAGGTTGCCCTGGAGGCATCTCAGTTGATCTACTACGTCCAGCTAATGCTTGTGTCTCGCGGAATCTCCTTGAGCGCAGTAGAGGAAGTGCTCTGATGTTGAGAGTTGCAATACCAAACAAGGGGATTCTGTCCGAGTCAGCTATTTCCATGCTGAAAGAGGCTGGCTACCAAACGCGCAGAGACACCCAAGAGCTTCACCTGGTGGATTCAGAAAACAACATTGAGTTCTTCTATCTGCGACCAAGGGACATTGCCACCTATGTTGGTTCTGGGTCACTGGATGTTGGCCTAACCGGGTTGGACCTTTTGATGGACTCAGAATCGGCTGCTGAAGAGATTGCAGATCTAGATTTCGGGCAATCAACATTTCGATTCGCAGCTTCGGTGGAGGCAGGATTCAAGCAGGTCAGCGACCTTGAAGGCAAAAGGCTCGCTACGGCTTACCCAACGCTAATTGCCAACTACCTTTCAGAGCAGGGCGTCTCTTGTGAGATCGTGAAGCTCGATGGAGCGGTCGAGTCGGCTGTGAAACTCGGCGTAGCCGATGCTGTCGCCGATGTCGTTTCCACTGGAAATACGCTTCGAAAAGCAGGGCTGTCAATTTTTGGTCCAACAATTCTGAGGTCAACTGCCAGGCTGATTGCGGCCCCCGGAAAGGCAGCGGAGGCTAATCAGCTGTTGATGCGTCTAAAGGGTGTGCTGGTAGCTAGGCAGTATGTGATTATCGACTATGACTGCCCAATCGAACTGGTTGCGAAGGCTTCACTAATCACACCTGGGATTGAATCTCCCACGATTTCCCCGCTGGCCGACAAAGACTGGGTAGCGGTCAGGGCCCTTGTTTTGGCCAACAGGATGAATCAGATTATGGATGAGCTATACGCAGTTGGCGCCAGGGCCATTTTGGTGTCCGCCATCCACGCCGCGAGAATCTAGTGCCGGCACTGCGGGTGATTCCTTGCCTGGATGTGGCAGCGGGCAGAGTAGTAAAGGGCGTTAACTTCTCCGATCTCAAAGACAGTGGCGATCCGGTTGAGCTCGCCAATGACTATTACCTGCAGGGCGCTGATGAGCTGACTTTCCTGGACGTCACTGCAGCCAACGAAAACCGAAGTACGACCCTGGACATGGTTACCAGGTGTGCCGAGCAGGTGTTCATTCCGCTCACCGTAGGTGGGGGAATTAGATCGCTGGCCGATGTCACTGCCCTGCTGGCCGCTGGCGCCGACAAAATCTCAGTTGGGTCCGCTGGGGTTAGCAACCCCGAGCTTCTTCGAGAGATTTCAAGCGCCCACGGGAATCAAATTTTGGTGATTTCCCTCGACCTAAAGCGAGGAGATAGCGCTTCCGGGTTCGTTGTGACCACTCACGGCGGCAGAAAGACAACCGACCTTGATGGACTTGCCTGGGTTCAGCAGGTTCAAGAACTTGGAGCCGGCGAGTTGCTAGTAAACAGCATCGACGCCGACGGAACCCAGGACGGTTTTGACTTGGAGCTCATTGACCTAATCAAGCGTCAAAGTTCAGTGCCGGTCATTGCATCCGGCGGAGCAGGAAGCCTTGAGCATTTCGTCGAGGCGGCTCAGGCTGGTGCCGATGCGGTACTTGCAGCGAGCGTTTTCCACAACAGAGTGTTTAGGATTGACCAGGTCAAGCAGGCTTTGCGAGAAGCAGGATTCGAGGTTCGATGAATTACTTAGACATCTCCGCTGTCAAGTTTGACCAGTTCGGCCTTGTGCCAGTGGTGGTGCAGGACGAGAACACTAAGGATGTTTTGATGGTTGCTTATGCCAACCAGGAATCCTTAGCAATGACCGAAGAGCTCGGACAGATGGTTTTCTACTCACGATCACGTTCCGAGCTTTGGCACAAAGGCGCCACCAGCGGCAATACCCTCAGCGTCAAAGCCATCATGGTTGACTGCGACTCGGACACTCTGCTTGCGACCGTAGTCCCAAATGGGCCAGCCTGTCATCGTGGAACCACCACCTGCTTTGAGGTTGAGTCATGATGGACCTGAAAGAATTTTTGGAGCTATCCAAGAACTACAACGTAATCCCGGTAACAAAGCGCCTGTTTGCTGGCAGCGAGACACCGATCGGCATTTACCAGAAGCTCGCTGGCTCGCGTCCAGATACCTTCCTTCTGGAATCGGCTGAGCAGGGGGTTTGGGGCAGGTATTCCTTTATCGGAGCAGCCTCCAGGGGACAATTGCTTGCGGATGACAGCGGAGCTCACTGGGTTGGCAACTCGTCACCGCTACCAGAGAACGGTCAATTGCCAGAGGACCCCGTGGCAGCGTTGGACACCGTTCAAAGTTCCTGGAGATCCAGCCCGGTTGACTTCCCGCTTAGCTCTGGGCTTGTCGGCTTCATGAGTTGGGGAGCCGTGAATCTAACCGAGCAGCTGCCGACCGCAAAGAAGGCAAGCTACTCAATCCCGCTCTACGGCTTCAACCAGTTTTCAGAGTTGGTAGTTATGGACCACCAGCGCTCCGAACTGATCCTGGTCAGTGTGGTTTTCCTCGAGGCTGATGGCGGTGAAGCGGACTACGACCGAGCACTTGCATCCATTGACGCTCTAGAAGCCAAGGTTCGCGAGCAAACACCAGCAATGATCTCCGAGCCGAACTGGCCTGAGGCAGAGTTTTCGTCCAATACCGAGCATTCTGAATTCTTGGCAAAGGTTGAACTAGCTAAAGAGCACGTTCGCAAGGGTGATGTCTTCCAGGTTGTGATATCACAGCGATTTGATCAAGACGTGGTGGCGGATGCGCTCGATGTTTACAGGGCTATGCGAGCTTTGAATCCAAGCCCCTACATGTATTTGACCCGCTGGGCAGACAGCGAAGGCGAATTCGCAATTGTTGGCAGCTCGCCGGAGGCATTGGTCAAGATGGTCGGGGATCGCGTGATTACCCACCCAATTGCAGGCTCTAGGCCGCGGGCCGATAGCGCCGCAGCGGATAATCAGCTTGCGGAGGACCTGCTAGCAGACCAAAAGGAGCGCAGCGAGCACCTGATGCTGGTTGACCTTGCCAGAAACGATCTGCTGAAAATCTGTGATCCAACCAGCTTGCAGGTCACTGAATTCATGCAGATTCATAAGTTTTCGCATGTGATGCATTTGGTGTCGACCGTCGAGGGTCAGCTTTCGAAGAATGTCAGCAAAGTTAAAGCCATGCTCGCAACCTTTCCCGCCGGAACTCTTTCCGGCGCCCCGAAGCCAAGAGCCCTTGAAATCATTCATGACCTTGAGGATGAGTATCGGGGACTTTTCGGGGGAGTGGTTGGCTATTTCGACTTCCAGGGAAACGCAGACCTCGCCATCGCAATTCGCACAGCGGTAATTAGAGACGGAGTAGCCCGGGTGCAGGCTGGAGCTGGCATTGTTCTGGACTCTGACCCGGAAAGCGAATACCAAGAGACCCTCGCTAAAGCTGCCGTAGTTCTAAGAGCGGTTTCAGCCGCAAATGCGATGACAAATGGCTAGATTCCTGAACATCGCCTCACTGGCTTCACTTGCATGGCTTGGAACGGTGTTCCTGGGCTGGCTCACCATTACCGACCCCCACTCTTCGTCACCAGCCGTAATCGCCAACATGGTGGGCTCTGAGGTCAGTGCGCTTTGGCTCTCGTTGCCGGCGATTGTTCTACTAACTACCGTGCTTGCAAGATACGCGAGCCTTTCAAGCGTGATGCCGATTATTGGGGCCATGTTCGCGATCGGAGCGTTTGCGCTGTCGCTGTTTCCAGACTTCTATGCCGAGCCCAGCGTCCTGGAGGTCGTCGCCAATGCCACTGGCCTTGCAAGCGCATCTAGCTTCGCTATTGAAGTGGGAATCGGGTTCGCCGCCTACCAAGTTCTGGCACTTGTAACCGCAGTCGTCTTGACTCTCTCATTATTTGCAGGGAAGCGGCAGCCAACCCCAAACAAACCAGACAGTTCAGAAGTTTCCGCCGACTCTCAGTCTTTGTGGGATGACCAGAACAACTGATTGCTAGAATCTACAGAGTCAGGAAGGGCATAATGACAAATCACAACGCAGAACCAGGTCACGGAAACTCAGTTGCAGCGTGGACAACGGTGATAACCGTAATCGTCGCGTTTAGCATTGGAACTTGGTTCTTCTTCTTGGACGTAGCGCCAATGGTGTGGGCATCAGCAGCACTTGCAGTGGTCGGAGTTGTTGCCGGACTAGCCCTAAAGGCAGCCGGTTACGGCGTTGGCGGCAAGCACTCAAAGTCTCACTAGTGCTAGACGCGCTCTTCGCTGCGGCAAGCGACGATGCCGAAATTCGTCGCAAAACCGTCTCTGAATTAGACCTTGAGAAGCGCATAGCTGAGCTTGATAAACCAGTCTCGGCTATCACTGCGCTTTCTGCTGGACCTCAAATCAAAATAATCGCTGAAATTAAGCGGGCAAGCCCCTCTATGGGAGAACTGGCCGCCATCGATGATGTTGCATTGCTGGCTAAAACCTATGAAGCCGCCGGTGCACACGCGATTTCCGTGTTGACGGAACGCACCGGCTTTAAAGGTTCACTGGCGGATCTGAAGACAGCCAGCGATTCCGTCAACATCCCTACACTTAGAAAAGACTTCATTTCCTCTGAATATCAACTGCTGGAAGCCCGTGCTAATGGAGCTTCTTTTGCATTGTTGATTTTGAGCTGGCTGACCGAGGCGGACTATCGCAGATTGACAAATTTTGCCCACGACATAGGCCTTGATGTCCTAACCGAAACCCATACGATTTCCGAGATTGAAATAGCGAATAATTGCGGAGCAAATTTGGTTGGCATCAACACCAGAAATTTGGAAACCTTCAAAACTGACTTGTCGCTATTTGAGTCAATGGCACACCTGCTGTCGGACGAGGCGATTAAGGTCGCTGAGTCATCGGTTAGGGACGAACAGGATGTCCTTCGCTATTGGAACGCAGGGGCAAACGCAGTACTTGTGGGTCAAGCACTAGTTACTGGCCACCCATTACAGCTCATCCCCAAGTTCATTGACGCAACATAGGATTAAATGATGACCACCAAGCTTTCAGAACAACAGGGCCCCTATTTCGGAGCCTACGGCGGGCGATTTGTGCCGGAGCCGTTGATTAAGGCCCTTGATGAGCTTGACGCTACATATCAGCAGGCCAGGGCTGACCAAAGCTTTATCGATGAGCTAGCAGAATTGCACAGGACCTACACGGGGCGCCCCTCCATAATCACCGAAGCCAAGCGATTTGCTGAACACGTTGGCGACGTGCGTATTTTTCTAAAGCGCGAAGACCTGAACCACACTGGCAGCCACAAAATCAATAACGTCATGGGTCAGGCATTGCTGGCCAAGCGCATGGGCAAGAAGCGAATCATTGCGGAGACTGGCGCCGGACAGCACGGGGTTGCCAGCGCTACAGCAGCTGCTTACTTCGGTTTGGATTGTGTTGTCTACATGGGCGAGGTAGACACCGAGCGACAAGCATTGAACGTTGCCCGAATGAAACTCCTTGGAGCCGAAGTTGTGCCAGTGACAACTGGATCCAGAACCCTAAAGGACGCCATTAATGAGGCCCTTCGCGATTGGGTGGCGAACGTTGACAGCACTCACTACCTATTGGGAACCGTTGCAGGACCACACCCGTTTCCGACGATGGTGCGCGATTTCCACAGTGTGATTGGCATTGAAGCTCGAGCACAAATGATCGACCTAATCGGGGGATTGCCAGATGCCGTAGCAGCCTGCGTCGGTGGCGGTTCTAATGCAATCGGCATCTTCCATGCGTTCTTGGACGACAGCGATGTTCAGCTCTGGGGCTTCGAAGCTGCCGGTGATGGCATTGAAACCCCGTTTCATGCAGCAACACTCTCGAAGGGTGTTCCAGGCGTGCTTCACGGCGCTAAGAGCTACATGCTCCAGGATGAGGATGGGCAAACCAAGGAATCACACTCGATTTCAGCGGGGCTTGACTACCCGGGTGTTGGTCCCGAGCATTCCTGGCTGAAAGACTTGGGTCGAGCAAATTACCATGGTGTCACTGACTCGGAAGCAATGAAGGCTATGAGGTTGTTGTCACAGACCGAGGGTATCATTCCCGCCATCGAGACCGCTCACGCACTGGCTGGTCTAAAGCACCTGGCAACTAAGCTTCCTACCAATGCAAGTATCTTGGTGAACCTGAGCGGCCGCGGTGACAAGGACATGGAAACCGCCGGGCGCTATTTCGGGCTGATAGGTGACAAATGATCTCGGTATCTGAAACTTTGCGGGCAAGCCAGCTTTCTGGCAAGGGTTCGCTGGTTGGCTATTATCCGGCCGGATTCCCGAATGTCCACGACTCGATAGAGGCCCTGGTTGCCATGGCTGAAAACGGCTGTGATGTCCTGGAGATTGGCGTTCCATATAGCGATCCAGTCATGGACGGGCTGGTTATCCAGCAAGCTACCGAACTGGCTAGAGACAACGGTTTTGGTCTGAGAGACCTGTTTCATGTAATCCGAGAGGTTCGCAGTCGAGTTCAAACTCCACTGCTGGTCATGACTTACTGGAATCCTGTCCTTGCCTACGGCATCGAGCGCTTTGCGGATGATCTTGTTGATTCAGGTGCTCAAGGCCTTATCACCCCAGACCTAGTTCCCGATGAGGCAGCCGACTGGATAGAGATCTCAAAGCAAAAGAATCTGGATCGGGTGTTTCTTGTCGCGCCATCCAGCTCTGACGATCGAGTCAGAGACAACTCCGATGTCTCGCAGGGGTTTGTTTACTCAGTATCGACAATGGGGATCACTGGCGAACGGGCCAACTTAGACGCCCTGGCAAGAAACCTGGTGCAGCGCGTTCGGACCCTGAGCGACCAGCTGACGTGTGTGGGAGTCGGAATATCTACCCCAGAACAGGTTCGCGAAGTGAACCAGTATGCAGATGGCGCGATTGTTGGAACGGCATTTGTGAAGGCATACCAAGCCGATGGTCTAGCTGGATTGGTTGCGAAAACTAAAGATCTTGCTAGCGGTTTAGGATAGGGCCGTGGACTTTCTAACTAGCATCCCTTCTCCAGAGATCAGCTTCATTGACCTGGGGCCGTTTCGGATTCACTTTTATGCCCTGTTTATTCTCAGTGGCATTGTTATTGCAACAATCCTCACCGACCTTAGACTTCGGCGTCGCGGGGCTCCCGCCGGCCTGTTTCTAGACATTGCGCTCTGGGCGGTTCCGCTAGGAATCTTGGGGGGTCGCTTCTTCCACGTGCTTACCCATCCGAGGGACTACTTCTACGAGGGAACTGACCTGCTTGATGTATTCAAGATTTGGGAAGGTGGACTCGCAATCTATGGCGCACTGATCCTTGGGGCTGTTGGCGTATGGATTGGAGCACGACAGGCAGGAATTCGCTTCCTGGCTGTTGCAGATGCGGTTGCTCCAGGAATTCTCTTGGCTCAAGGCCTTGGTCGCCTTGGCAATTACTTCAACCAAGAGCTATTTGGTTTGCCAACCGAACTGCCTTGGGGGCTTGAGATTCCCAGCTCAAATAAGGCTTACCCGAACGGGCTTCCTGACGGGTTAACGTTCCACCCGACATTCCTCTACGAAATGCTGTGGAACCTGATCGGTGCAATCGCCCTTATTTGGCTCGGAAACAAGCTAAAGCTACAGTGGGGAAAGCTTTTCGCACTTTATCTGGTCATCTACTCAACTGGACGAGTTTGGATTGAAAGTATCCGAATTGACCCAAGTGAGATTATCCTTGGACTTAGAGTAAATATCTGGTCAGCGTTGATCGGTATTGCAATAGGACTCACAATTTATTTGGTTCAAACGCGCCGACACCCAGGCCAGGAACCATCAGTTTGGTCAAAAGGCAGAGAACCTGCCGAAGACACCGAACCAGCAAAGAGCTAATAACTAGCAGCTAGTTTTCACCTCAAGCACATGGCAACATGTCGGGCCAACGAAGTTCCGAAAAGAATTCGATTGGAGTAACCGTGTCGGCAATTAGCCCATTTTCACGCTTTGGCCAGAGCCCAGAAGCGCAAGGACTGTACGACCCAGCAGCTGAGCACGATGCTTGCGGCCTGGCCATGGTTGCAACGCTCCGTGGACGCGCAGGCCACGACATTGTCGACATGGCGCTTTCCTCGCTTCGCAACCTGGAGCACCGAGGAGCTATTGGTTCAGACGCTGGAACTGGCGATGGTGCGGGAATTCTGACTCAGCTACCAGACCGATTCTTCCGCGACGTAGCTGGATTCGAGCTGCCTGCGGCCGGCTCCTACGGTGCGGGCCTAGTTTTTCTGGAGGAAGCTACTGCGTCAAAGGACAAGCAGGCATTCGAGGCACTGTGTTCAGAGGAATCGCTAACTGTTCTCGGTTGGAGAGTGCCACCAACAGATCCGAGCGTGCTGGGAGCTTTGGCAAAGGAGGCAATGCCGCTGATTGAGCAGGTGTTTGTCGCCGCAACTGATAACGCCAGTGGTCTGGAGCTAGAGCGCAGGCTGTTTAGGGTTCGCAAGCGCAGCGAGCGAGAGATTGGCATCTATCACCCCTCACTATCGGTCAGGACGATTGTCTATAAGGGCATGGTCACAACCCTGCAGCTGGAGCCGTTCTTCCCTGATTTGTCGGACGACCGTTTCGAATCACTTCTGGCTTTGGTTCACAGTCGCTTTTCTACGAACACCTTCCCATCCTGGCCGCTGGCTCATCCATTTAGGTTCATTGCTCACAACGGTGAAATTAACACCGTCAAGGGAAATGCCAACTGGATGGCAGCCAGAGAATCTCAGCTGGCAACAGATGCGCTTGGAGACATTGAGCAGCTCAAGCCGATTGTGTCTGCAGGTGCCTCAGACTCCGCAACCTTCGATGAGGTTTTAGAGCTACTCGTATTGTCGGGAAGATCGCTACCGCACGCCATGATGATGATGATTCCGGGCGCATGGGAAAAGCAGCTTGACCTGGACCCTCAACTAAGAGACTTCTATGAATACCACTCCATGATCATGGAGCCATGGGACGGCCCAGCTGCCGTCGTCTTCACAGACGGCGACCTTGTTGGGGCAACCCTTGACAGAAACGGGCTTAGACCGGGTCGCTTCGTAGTCACAGAAGACGGTTTCATCATTCTTGCCTCTGAAATTGGTGTTGCCGACATCCCTGAAGATCGAATCGTTCGCAAGGGCAGGCTTCAGCCTGGAAAAATGTTCCTAATCGACACCAAGGCTGGTCGGATTATTGAGGACGAGCAGATCAAGAGTGAGGTCGCTGCTCTAGAGCCGTGGGGCCAGTGGTTGGATGAGAGTCGAATTAATCTGCGCGATCTTCCAGACCGCGAGCACGTTCGATATTCAAGCAAATCGGTCCACAGGCGCCAGCGGGCCTTTGGCTACACCGAAGAGGACCTCAAGGAATTCATTGCACCGATGGCTAGAAGCGGCCAGGAGCCAATTGGAGCGATGGGAACCGATACTCCAATCGCCGCAATTTCGGAGCGTCCAAAACTTCTGTTTGACTACTTCACCCAGCAATTCGCGCAGGTTACCAACCCGCCGCTAGACGCCATTCGCGAAGAAGTTGTTACCTCAATGACCACCAGCATTGGTCCGGTTAGAAACCTGCTCGAGGCTAGCGCAGAGCATGCCAAGCAAATGGTTCTGGACTACCCGATTCTGGGTAACGATGAGCTTGCAAAAATTAAGCACATCGACCGCGCGAACAACATCGGCAAGGCAGTGACGATTTCATGCCTTTACCGTGTCGATGATGGGGCATCCGCCCTAGAAAAGCGCCTCGAACAGATGTGCGAAGAGGTTGACAAGGCCCTTGAATCCGGCACCACCTTCATTGTGCTGTCTGATCGAGATAGCAATAGGGAGCTCGCTCCAATTCCTTCCCTAATGTCCTGCTCAGCAATTCATCACCACTTGATCCGCAAGGGCACCCGAATGATGGCCGGACTCGTGGTTGAGACAGGTGATGCCAGAGATGTGCATCACGTTGCAACCCTGATCGGGTTTGGCGCGTCAGCGATCAACCCTTACTTGGCGCTAGAGAGTGCCGAAGAGCTAGTTGTGAACGGAACCATCACCGGAATCACACCTGAGCGAAGCAGCAAGAACATGATCAAGGCCCTGGGTAAGGGTGTCCTCAAGGTCATGTCCAAAATGGGAATTTCGACTGTTGCCTCCTATGGTGGCGCGCAGTGTTTTGAGGCGATTGGCCTTAGCCAAGAGCTGGTTGACAAGTACTTCACTGGCACCACCACAAAACTCGGTGGCGTTTCCATGAGCATCCTGCACCGTGAAATTGAGCAGCGGCACACAGCCGCCTATCCAATCGAGGGAACCACTCAGGACCTTGGGCCACTCGAAGTCGGTGGCGAGATGAAGTGGCGACGAGATGGACCTCCGCACCTATTTAACCCGGAGACCATCTTTAAGCTGCAGCACTCAACCAGCCACAAGAACTACGAAATCTTCAAGTCATACACAAACGCTGTTGACGACCAAGCTGAGCGCCTAATGACCATTCGAGGGCTCTTCGAGTTCAAGAAGGGGCTACGCGAACCAGTGCCAATCGAGCAGGTTGAGCCCGTCAGCGAAATAGTGAAGCGCTTTTCAACCGGCGCGATGAGTATGGGGGCAATCTCCCCAGAGGCGCATGAGACGCTCGCGATTGCGATGAACCGCCTCGGCGGAAAGAGCAACACCGGTGAGGGCGGTGAATCTGTTGAGCGCTTGCTTGATAGAGAACGACGAAGTGCTGTCAAGCAGGTTGCCTCCGGTCGTTTTGGTGTCACCTCGATGTACCTAACTCATGCCGATGACATTCAGATCAAGATGGCCCAGGGCGCAAAGCCCGGTGAGGGCGGCCAATTGCCTCCCAACAAGGTGTACCCATGGATTGCGGAGCTCCGGCACTCAACTCCTGGAGTGGGTCTGATTTCACCGCCGCCGCACCATGACATCTATTCGATTGAGGACCTGAAGCAACTGATCTTTGACCTCAAGCGTGCAAACAGAGCTGCCAGAATCCACGTGAAGCTGGTCAGCCAGTTTGGCGTTGGAACCGTGGCTGCTGGTGTTGCTAAGGCCAAAGCAGACGTGGTTTTGATTTCCGGACATGACGGTGGTACCGGAGCAAGTCCGTTGAACTCACTCAAGCACGCCGGAACCCCTTGGGAACTTGGTCTCGCCGAAGCCCAGCAGACGCTGCTTCTTAACGGCCTTCGCGACCGAATTGTGGTTCAGGTGGACGGTTCCATGAAGACCGGTCGTGACGTTGTCATTGCTGCGCTGCTCGGAGCCGAGGAGTATGGCTTTGCGACTGCGCCTCTTGTGGTTGAAGGCTGCATCCTGATGCGCGTATGCCACCTGGACACCTGTCCAGTTGGAGTTGCCACTCAGAACCCGTTGCTTAGGGACCGATTCCATGGTCAGGCAGACCATGTTGTCAACTTCTTTGAATTCCTAGCCCAGGAGGTCAGGGAGTATCTGGCAGAACTCGGCTTCAGATCTCTTGAAGAGGCAATCGGCCACGTTGATGTGCTCGATGTAAACAAGGCCATTCACCACTGGAAGGCCGACGGCCTTGACCTGTCTCCTATTTTTGCGGCAAAGGACATTATTACGTCAGAGTCGCAGTACCAAACCAAAGAGCAGGATCATCAGCTAGACGAACACTTCGACTATCCACTGCTAGATCAGGCTTCGGCAGCCTTGAAAGAGGGCAAGCCAGTGTTGATCGAAAAGAAGATCAACAACACCATGCAGGCCATCGGAACCATGTTTGGTAACGAACTCACCAAGCGCTGGGGGGAGCAGGGTCTTGAGCCGGGAACGCTCCGCCTGAACCTCTCAGGAAGCGCAGGGCAGTCATTGGGTGCATTTGTGCCACGTGGCATGGAGATTAATGTGCAGGGTGACTGCAACGACTATGTCGGCAAGGGCCTATCCGGGGGAGTGCTTTCGGTCCGGCCATCGGAATCAGCGGGCTTTATTGCGGCCGAGAACGTGATTGCTGGCAACGTGATTGGTTACGGAGCAACCTCCGGCAAAATCTTCCTAAACGGGGTTGTGGGCGAGAGGTTTATGGTTCGAAACTCCGGAGCGATTGCTGTAGCCGAAGGCGTGGGCGATCACGCCTTGGAATACATGACCGGAGGCCGCGCGGTTATCCTCGGTAAGACTGGAATCAACCTGGGTGCCGGAATGTCGGGCGGAATTGCCTACGTTTACAAGCTCTCCGAAGCAAAGGTTAACCGTGAGGCGCTGCAGCTTGGCGAAATTTCGCTAAGTGCACTTGAGACTGCAGAGCAGCAAGAGCTGCTTTCGATTCTTGAAGAGCACGTTGACCGAACCGGTTCGCCTCTCGGTGCAAAGATCCTAGAAAACTTCGACTCAGAGGTTAAGAACTTCGTGAGAGTGCTTCCAAGGGATTACGCGCGAGTAGTCGGCATCCAACAGGAGGCGCTGGAAACCGGCATTGCGCTTGACGGCGAGGAAGTCTGGACTCAAATTCTGGAGGTAACCAATGGCTGACCCAAGAGGATTCATAAAAGTAACCGAGCGAGAGACCGCGTCGCGCAGACCGGTACCAGTTCGAATCAAGGACTGGAAAGAGGTCTACGAGGAGCGGAACTCCGGAGTTGTCAAAGAGCAGGCCAGCCGGTGCATGGATTGCGGTATTCCGTTCTGTCATGCTGGCTGCCCGCTTGGAAACCTGATCCCAGAGTGGAATGACTTGACACACCGTGGTCGCAACAGGGAGGCCATAGACCGACTTCACTCCACAAACAACTTCCCGGAATTTACCGGTCGACTCTGTCCCGCTCCCTGTGAGAGTGCCTGCGTACTTGGAATCAACCAGCCTGCGGTAACCATCAAGGAAATCGAGGTTTCGATCATCGACGACGCCTTCGATGCCGGATATGTTGCCCCAAGCATTCCCGAGAGATTGACTGGTAAAACAATTGCGGTTGTTGGCTCGGGACCAGCGGGGCTAGCGGCCGCACAGCAGTTGACTCGTGCTGGTCACACTGTTGCAGTGTTCGAGCGAGACGATCGAATTGGTGGCCTACTAAGGTATGGAATCCCTGACTTCAAGATGGAGAAGCGCCACATTGATAAGCGCCTCGAGCAGATGATTGCCGAGGGAACCAGGTTCCGCACCGGCGTCAATGTCGGCGTTGACATCACCTGGGAAGAGCTCAAAATGCGTTACGACGCAGTTTTGGTGGCAACTGGTGCCCTAAAACCGCGTGGTTTGGATGTTCCAGGCGCTGACCTTGGCGGTGTCCACTTCGCGATGGACTATCTGTCTCAGGCAAACAGGGTTGTTGCCGGCGACCTGGTCGAGGACCAAATTGATGCCTCCGGAAAGCACGTGATAATTCTGGGAGGAGGCGACACCGGTGCTGATTGTCTCGGCACTGCCACAAGGCAGGGTGCGGCTTCGGTCACCACCATTGCAATCGGGCAAAAGCCTTCAGAGACCAGAACCGATAACCAGCCATGGCCAATGGATCCAACCCTGTACGAGGTTGCCAGCGCGCACGAGGAATTCGGCGACAGAAAGTACCTACACGCCACAATTGAACTAGTTGGTGAGAACGGCGTGGTGACCGGCATCAAGGTCGGTGACACCGAGTTTGTGGATGGCAAGCGACTTCCAAAGCCAGGTACCGAACGCGTTCTGAAAGCCGACCTGGTGCTGTTTGCGCTTGGCTTTACAGGAACTGAATCTGAGTCCATAGTTCAGCAGCTAAAGGTAGAGCTTGATGACAAGACCAACATCAGTCGAGATGGCCACTACCGCGCAACCGATTCAATTTTCGTCGCAGGTGATGCAGGACGTGGCCAATCACTGATAGTTTGGGCAATAGCTGAAGGTAGGGCAGCCGCCTCAGCAATCGATGAACATCTCGAAGGTGAGACACAGCTGCCGTTCCCCGTGAAGCCAACTGATAAACCAATTTCGGTTTACAGCTAGAAATGAAACTAGGTAACTGAAGAAAATGAGACGCGCGAAAATAGTCGCCACTTTCGGACCAGCGATTTCAGATATAGAAATGACCAGGGCGGTTCTTGCCGCCGGGGTCGACGTAGCACGTATGAACCTTAGCCACGGTTCCTATGAAGTGCACGAACAGGTCTATGCGAACATCCGACAGGCCAGCGAAGAGGCTAAGAAATCCGTAGGAATTCTGGTCGACCTGCAGGGCCCCAAGATCCGCCTCGGTAAGTTTGCAGAGGGCAAAATTGAGCTCGTACCAGGTGCGACCTTCAAAATCACTACAGATGACATTGCCGGGGACGTGAACATCTGCTCCACAACCTACAAGGGCCTACCAGGCGACGTTGCGGTTGGAGACATGTTGCTGATCGACGACGGTCGACTATCACTTCGAGCCACCGCCGTGGACAAGACCACTGTGACAACCGAGGTTATTTATGGTGGCTCCTGCTCCAACAACAAGGGAATCAACCTGCCGGGAGTGGCCGTAAACGTTCCTGCTCTAAGCGAGAAGGACGAGGATGATCTTCGCTGGGCCCTAAAGCTTGGTGCAGACATGATTGCTCTTAGCTTTGTTAGAAACGCCAAGGACATCATCCGCGTTCACGAGATCATGACCGAAGAAAGTCGCTTTGTTCCAGTAATCGCGAAAATTGAGAAGCCACAGGCAGTTGCAGCCCTTGAAGAAATCATCGACGCCTTTGACGGCGTGATGGTAGCCAGGGGAGACCTGGGAGTGGAGTTGCCACTTGAGCAGGTTCCGATCGTTCAGAAGCGTGCCGTTGAGCTTGCTCGTCGCTGGGCAAAGCCAGTAATTGTTGCCACCCAAATGCTCGAAAGCATGATTTCGGCAAACAGGCCTACCAGAGCAGAAACCTCTGACGTGGCAAACGCAGTTCTCGATGGGGCAGACGCACTGATGCTGTCAGGAGAAACCTCGGTTGGTGAGTATCCAATCGAAACCATCGAAACCATGGCGAAGATCATCGAATCGACTGAAGAAAATGGCTTGGAGCGCATCCCTGCACTTGGTACACAGCCACACACTCACTCGGGTGCGGTGGTTCGTGCTGCGCTGCAAATTGCAGAGCTGCTGGGTGCGAAGTATGTCTGCGTTTTCACTGAGTCAGGTGACACGCTCCTTAGGGTCTCAAGGCTCCGCTCGCGCGTGCCAGTGCTTGCCTTTACGCCAAATGAAGAGATTCGTAGAAGGCTGTCTCTGATCTGGGGAGCAACGACTTTCCAGGTGGGTAAAGCAACCCACACCGACCAAATGATCAAGCAGGTGGACGAGATCGTACTTGCATCCGGCAAGTGCCGCGTCGGAGACGAAGTTGTGATTGTGGCCGGATCCCCTCCGGGAATCCCAGGTTCCACCAACTCGCTCAGGGTTCACCGTGTTGGTGATGCCGTGAACGAAACAGTTCCTGGCTACGCTTCCTAAAGCCCTAAGCCAAAAAAGAGCGGTGGATTTCCACCGCTCTTTTTCTTTGGTGCCGGAAGTGGGATTTGAACCCACACGCCCATAGGACAAAGCATTTTGAGTGCTTCGCGTCTGCCGTTCCGCCATTCCGGCTAGCTCATACACTCTAGCGGATTCCAAATTGCACCATGGCGCTAAACTTGGATTTATGGATGAACCACTGAAGGTTGTTGTCGCAGAAGACGAAGGCCTCATTCGCATGGACATTGTCGCAACGCTGAATGAGTCTGGCTACGAGGTAGTTGGGGAGGCGGCCGACGGTGAAGAGGCCGTCAAGCTCGCAACCGAACTCAGGCCAGACCTAATCGTGATGGACATCAAAATGCCTAAGCTCGACGGGATCTCTGCTGCTGAAAAGATCGCTGAGTTGAAGATTCCGGTTGTGTTGCTAACCGCCTTTTCTCAGTCAGATTTAGTCAAACGAGCTGCTGAGGCGGGAGCCATGGCTTACGTGACCAAGCCCTTCAAGCCCACCGACCTGCTTCCTGCGCTTCAGATTGCACTATCTAGGCACGAAGAAATTACCGCCCTGGAGTCTGAGATTGCAGACATCACAGAGCGCCTTGAAACCAGAAAGCTTATGGACAGGGCTAAGTCTGCACTGCAAACCAAAATGAACCTGACTGAACCAGAGGCGTTTAGGTGGATTCAAAAGGCTTCCATGGACCGCCGTCTAAGCATGGCTCAGGTTGCCAAAACTGTTATTGAACAGCTAGAGAAGAAGTAACTACTTTTTCTCCCGCAGGAAATTCGTGATCCGGACAGTGGAGAGCAGGGTGCCATTGTCGTCAGTCATCTTAATCTCGTGACTGGTTAGTGTTCTGCCGAGCTTGATAGCGGTGCAGGTTCCAGTAACAATTCCAGAGGTCGCTGACGCATGATGTGTCGCGTTTATTTCGATTCCGACTGCAAACCCCCATGGGTGAGCATGCACGTTTGCAGCAAATGATCCGAGTGACTCGCCAAGTACAACGTGAGCGCCGCCATGAAGGACACCTAGCGGCTGAGTATTGCCAGCAACTGGCATTGTTGCAACGGCCCTCTCTGCACTGAGCTCGACGAGCTTGATGCCCATACGGTCAGCCAAATCTCCCAGACCCCGGTGGTTCATAATTTCCTGGGCATGTTCAGATTTTGCGACATTTTCATCGGTCACGTGTTACCACCTTCGGCAAAGTAGGCTATGGCTATGAGCACCTCTTCAAAGCCTACCTTGCTGTTGATTGATGGACACTCTCTGGCATTCAGAGCCTTTTATGCCCTGAATGCGGAGAACTTCAAGAACTCTCAGGGGCAGCACACCAACGCCGTTCACGGCTTTATCTCAATGATGCTGAACATACTCGAGGGCGAGAAGCCGACCCACCTGTGTGTTGCTTTCGACGTCTCCAGGGAGAGCTTTAGAACTCAAGAGCTGCCGGAATACAAAGGCACCAGGGGTGAGACACCAGAAGAGTTCATAGGGCAAACCGAACTATTGGTTGAGGCGCTTGAGGCCATGAACATTACCTCGGTGTCCAGAAAAAACTATGAAGCCGACGACCTACTTGCTTCACTTGCGTACCAGGGAGAATTGCATGGCATGCGGGTGCTGGTCGTGTCCGGTGACCGCGACACCTTCCAGCTAATTCGACCCGACACCACCGTGCTGTACCCAGTCAAGGGGGTCATGAACCTGGCTCGTATGGACGACGAGGCGGTACTTGCAAAATACGGTGTACACGCCGTGCAATACCCGGAGCTCGCGGCCCTGGTTGGGGAAACCTCAGACAACCTGATTGGAATTCCAGGGGTGGGACCAAAGACTGCCGCTAAGTGGATTCAGCAGTTCGGTTCGCTCGATCAAATTATCGAGCGCGCCGATGAAATACCGGGCAAGGTGGGCGAAAGCCTGCGGGAACATAAACATCTTGCAGTGCGCAACCGCAGACTGAACCACCTGCTAACCGACCTCGAGTTCGACTTCACATTGGATCAATTGGAACTGGGTCCGGTGAATGAAGAAGCGATTCGAGAAGTATTTGCGAAATTATCGTTCCGAACGCTGTTGACTAGAGTGCTGAAATTGCGCGGAGCCAATGGCTCGCAACACTCGGTCGGCAAGGCTGTTGTTGAGGGTGAACCTAGACCTTCCGAAACCCTTTCCCCGGAACCCATGCCAACCATCGCCTCCGAGATTCTTGCAAAGTTGCCAGACGAACCAGTTGCCAGCGCGACCGCTTCGCCAGCAGAGCTCAAGGCACTGATAGAAGCTGGAAGCTCCTTCGTGCATGTCGAGCTAAGTGATGACGAAGTAGTTGGCTTCGGTGTTGCGAACCTGGAGCGACGATTGAATTGGGACGGCCAGAACCCAGCCCAGATTAGGGAAATCTTGAACGCCGGTGGATTCGGGTGTTGGGATACAAAGGCGCTGCGCAAGCGCTTGGCTGCTATTGACCTGCACCCAGACGTACTTACCGATGACCCGTTGCTAGCCGGTTACCTGGTTGATCCGCTGTCAAAGGACCTAAATCCAGATGGGCTAATCCGCCAGTACGCGGGGATTGACATCACTCGCCAGGATCCAAACGAACTGTTGAGTGAGACCGACCCTTGCTTGGATGCTTGGGTTTCAGCTGTGCTAAGCGCTGTGCTGGTGCCTCACCTTGAAGATAATGGGCAGCTGGGTGTCTACCGAGACATCGAGTTGCCGGCTGCAGACGTTCTGGCGAAAATGGAAATCACCGGCATCGAAATTGATGTGAAGGCGCTCGAAACCCAGTTCCAGGAACTGACCATTGAGGTCGATGCTATTGCCGCTCAGGCGTACGAAATTATTGGGCATGAGGTTAATCTCGCTAGCCCGAAGCAGCTCCAGGTGGTGCTATTCGAGGAACTCGGGATGACCGGGACCAAGAGCCTGAAGACTGGCTTTTCTACCAACGCCGAGGCTCTAAGCACCCTGTTCGAACAGACTCAGCATCCCTTCCTCGAACGCCTTCTGGCTCATCGAGATGCCACCAAGCTTCGCCAAATGACCGAAACGCTCCTGAAGGCGGTCGCAGCCGATGGGCGAATACACACCACCTACTCGCAGGTTGGCACCTCCACTGGCCGACTAAGCAGCGAAAACCCAAACCTGCAGAACATTCCAATCAAGACCGAACGCGGGCAACGCTTGCGCAGCGCCTTTGTTGCAGGCGAAGGCTTTGAGACGCTCCTTACCGCCGACTATTCGCAAATTGAAATGCGGATCATGGCCCACCTTTCAGAGGATCAGGGCCTGATTCAGGCTTTCCAGGAAGGTGAAGATCTTCACAACTTTGTTGGAGCCAGAATCTATGACGTGGCGCCAAGCGAGGTCACCCCACAAATGCGATCTAAGGTCAAGGCCATGAGCTATGGCCTGGTTTATGGCCTAAGTGAATACGGACTAGCGCGCCAGTTGAAAATTACCGGCGCCGAGGCAAAGCAGCTGATGTCAGATTACTTCGAACGTTTCGGGGGAGTGAAGAGCTATCTTGATTTGGTGGTTCAACGAGCTAAGTCACTTGGGCATACCACCACGATTTACGGCCGCCGAAGGCCATTTCCAGATCTGCACTCAAAGATATTTCAGGTTCGTGAGAATGCCCGTCGGGCTGCACTGAACGCACCGGTTCAAGGCAGTGCCGCAGACATTATGAAGCTTGCGATGGTTGATGTTGCGAGTCGAATGCGGGAGCAAAAACTCTTCTCGCAGCTGCTACTTCAGGTTCACGACGAATTGGTGTTCGCAGTTGCACCGGGAGAGCTCGAAACCCTCAAATCTCTTGCCCTGGTATCGATGCAAAATGTTGCGGAATTGACTGTGCCACTCGATGTGCACATTGGCGTGGGGGCCAATTGGGAGCTAGCGGGACACTAGAAAACACGCTAGTATTTGCTCGTGCCCTAGGGCATGTTCCTGTCCGTTCGTCGGGCCAAGAAAACAACGATTTACCGAAATCGTTTTGGCGCGACCCAATTATAAAAGTGAAGTAACTAAACATATGGCAACCAAAGCAACTGCAAAAACAACGCAGGTAGCAGTAAACGACATCGGTTCAGCTGAAGAATTCCTAGCCGCTGTTGAGGCAACACTCAAGTTCTTTAATGACGGAGACCTAATCTCCGGAACCGTGGTCAAGATCGACCGCGATGAAGTCCTGCTTGATGTTGGCTACAAGACCGAGGGTGTAATCCCTTCCCGTGAACTTTCAATCCGCCAGGATGCAGATCCAAATGACGTTGTCAAGGTTGGCGACGCAATTGAGGCTCTTGTTCTTCAGAAAGAGGACAAAGAAGGCCGCCTAATCCTTTCCAAGAAGCGCGCACAGTACGAGCGCGCATGGGGCGACGTGGAGCGCATCAAGGAAGCAGACGGCGTTGTTACTGGAACCGTCATCGAAGTTGTTAAGGGTGGCGTCATCGTTGACATTGGCCTCCGTGGCTTCCTGCCTGCATCACTGATCGAACTGCGCCGTGTTCGTGACCTAGGTCCATACCTTGGTACCGAAGTTGAGGCCAAGATCCTAGAACTTGACAAGAACCGCAACAACGTAGTTCTTTCTCGCCGCGCACTGCTTGAGCAGAGCCAGAGCGAAAACCGCAGCACCTTCTTGAACGACCTAGTCAAGGGACAGGTTCGTACCGGTGTTGTATCATCGATCGTAAACTTCGGTGCATTCATTGACCTAGGCGGCGTGGATGGACTTGTCCACGTTTCAGAGCTGAGCTGGAAGCACATTGAGCACGCCAGCGAGGTAGTTGAGGTTGGCCAGGAAGTAACCGTTGAGGTGCTTGAGGTTGACCAGGACCGTGAGCGTGTCTCACTGTCCCTAAAGGCCACCCAGGAAGACCCATGGCAGCTGTTTGCAAGAACTCACGCTATCGGCCAGTACATCCCTGGCAAGGTAACCAAGATTGTTCCTTTCGGCGCGTTCGTGCGTGTCGCAGATGGCATCGAGGGCCTAGTCCACATCTCAGAGCTTTCTGCTAAGCACGTTGAGCACGCCGACCAGGTTGTGTCAGTGAACCAGGAAGTATTCGTGAAGCTGATCGACATCGATCTCGAGCGTCGCAGAATTTCCCTTTCACTGAAGCAGGCTCTGGAGGAAGTTGACCCAGCAGGCACCGACTTCAACCCTGTGCTTTACGGCATGAGCGCTGACTACGACGAAAAGGGTCAGTACCGCTACCCAGAGGGCTTCGACCCAGCCACCAGCGAGTGGAAAGATGGGTTCGAGGAAGCTCGCACCAAGTGGGAGGCCGAGTACGCCGAGGCTCACGCTCGTTGGGAGACTCACAAGGTTCAGGCCAAGGCTGCTTTCGAGCACCTAGCCGCGCTTCCTGACACAGCTCCAGCGCAGGAGGCCACAGCGTCTTCTGGTGAAGCTGCTGACCAGGGAACCCTTGCTGACGACGCATCTCTTGCAGCGCTGCGCGACAAGCTAAGCGAAGACAAGTAACAAGAAGCATTTAGATAAGAGGGAGTGCCAACGGCACTCCCTCTTTTTCTTTATCCTTATATGTATGCTGATTGCACTCACCGGTGGAATTGCCTCGGGTAAGTCAACCGTGGCAAGACAATTTGTAGCGCTTGGCGCCACCGAGATCGACGCCGATCTGCTTGCCCGCGAGGTTGTGGAGCCGGGATCTGCGGGTCTAGCATCAGTAGTCCAAGCCTTCGGACCATCGGTAATAGCAGCAGACGGATCCTTAGACCGTGAGGCACTGGCTACCATCGCATTCTCCGACGAGCAAAGTCGCAAGCGACTTGAATCAATCTTGCATCCCCTAATTCAACAACTCGCCAGTGAGCGCATCAAGAACACTGACGGTGTTGTGGTGTACACAATTCCGCTGCTCGTTGAAACGAAATCACCACTGAAGTTTGACCACATCATTGCTGTCAGCGCTCCAGTGGAGACCAGGGTGCAGCGACTGATTCAACACCGGGGAATGACAGAACAGGCTGCCAGAGCAAGAATCCATGCCCAATCAAGCGACCAGGAGCGCGAGTCAATTGCAGACACGGTGATTAGCTCTGATTGCAGCATGGAGGAGCTGCTGTCCAGGTCGACAAGCACATACCTCGAGCTAACCGCAGGGACCAACTGATGGAAGAGGCAACCACGCCCTTCAAGGTAGTCAGCCCCTACTCACCAGCCGGAGACCAACCGAACGCCATTGCTGAACTCACCGAGCGCATCAATGCCGGTGAGCGAGATGTTGTGTTGTTGGGTGCAACTGGAACCGGTAAGTCCGCAACCACCGCCTGGTTGGTTGAGAAACTGCAGCGACCAACCCTGGTAATTGCCCACAACAAAACCCTTGCTGCTCAATTGGCCAGTGAACTGCGCGAGATGTTTCCCGAGAACGCAGTCGAGTACTTCGTCAGCTACTACGACTACTACCAGCCCGAAGCTTACGTTCCACAAAGCGACACTTTTATCGAGAAGGACTCCTCGATCAATGAGGAGGTTGAACGTCTCAGATACTCAGCGACCATGTCGCTGCTGTCAAGACGAGACGTAATTGTGGTTGCAACGGTCTCCTGCATCTACGGTTTGGGTGCGCCAAAGGAGTATCTGGCGCAATCTTTGCCGCTGAAGGTTGGGCAGGTGATTGACCGAGACGATCTGATTCGTGCCCTGGTAGCAATCCAGTATCAGCGCAATGACATTGAATTTACCCGCGGTAATTTCCGGGTAAAGGGTGACACGGTAGAGATCATCGCTGTCTACGATGAGGAAGCAACTCGAATCGAATTCTTCGGGGACGAGATCGAAAAGATCTACAGAATTCACCCACTAACCGGTGAAATCCTGATGGAGCGCGACAGTGTCGCGATCTACCCAGCCTCTTACTATGTTGCGCCAGTGGAGCGGATGGGTAAGGCAATTGAGGACATCGAGAACGAGCTGGAGCAGCGGTACCGAGAACTCGAAGGCCAGGGAAAGCTCCTAGAAGCACAGCGCATAAAGATGCGAACCACGTTCGACTTGGAAATGATTCGTGAGCTTGGCTTTTGTTCGGGCATCGAGAATTACTCGAAGCACATTGATCAGCGCGAAACCGGGGAGCCGCCGGCCTGTCTCTTGGATTACTTCCCAGAGGACTTCCTGACAGTCATTGATGAGTCTCACGTAACCGTCCCGCAAATCGGGGCTATGTACATGGGGGACTCATCCAGGAAGCGAACACTGGTTGAGCACGGATTCCGCTTGCCCTCTGCGCTTGATAACCGACCACTGCGCTTTGAAGAATTCTTGGAGCGCACCGGGCAAACCGTTTACCTATCGGCAACCCCTGCCAAATACGAACTAGAGAAGTCGGACGGAGTGGTCGAGCAAATCATTCGCCCCACCGGCCTGGTTGATCCTCAAATCGTCGTTAAACCCGCCAAGGGACAAATTGATGACCTGCTGGATGAAATCAGGACTAGAACCGAAAAGAATGAGCGAGTTCTGGTGACAACGCTCACCAAAAGACTGGCCGAAGAGGTCACCGAGTACTTCACCGAAATGGGAGTCCGAGTCCGCTACCTCCACTCCGACGTCGATACGTTGAGACGCGTCGAGTTACTAAGAGAGCTCAGGCAGGGAATCTTCGACGTTCTGGTTGGAATCAACTTGCTGCGAGAGGGTCTGGACCTTCCTGAAGTGTCACTGGTTGCCATCTTGGACGCCGACAAGGAGGGCTTCCTGAGGTCCACGACCTCTTTGATTCAGACCATCGGTCGCGCCGCTAGAAACGTCAACGGTGAAGTTCACATGTATGCCGATGTAATGACCAAGTCCATGACCCGGGCAATTGACGAAACCAATCGTCGACGCGATAAGCAGATCGCATATAACAAGAAGATGGGCGTGGATCCGCAACCACTACGAAAGAAAATTGCTGACATCACTGACAGCCTGCAACGGGAAGAAGTTGACACCGAAAAGCTGGTCGCTGAAATGAGCATGCAGTCAAGCAAGAAGGCCGGAACAAAGGCACGCGGGCGCCCTGCAATTGGTGCTGCCGGGCAGCAAGAAATTCTAAAGACTGTGCTTGAACTCGATGCCCAGATGAAGTTGGCGGCCTCGGAACTGAAGTTTGAATTGGCAGCACGAATTAGAGACGAGATATCGGAACTAAAAAAGGAGTTGCGAGCTTTTGAACGAGCAGGACATGCCTAAACTTGAGCAATGACAATTCAGCAGCCTAAAGGTGCAAAATTAGCCATCAAAGGCGCGAGAGTTCACAACCTAAAGAATCTTGATTTGGAGCTCCCAAGAGACGCGATGATCGTCTTTACTGGCCTGAGTGGCTCCGGTAAGTCATCGCTTGCTTTCGACACGATTTTCGCCGAGGGACAGCGCCGATATGTCGAATCGCTAAGCGCCTACGCAAGACAGTTTCTCGGCCAGGTAGACAGACCGGACGTTGATTTCATTGAGGGATTGAGCCCGGCAGTTTCCATTGACCAAAAATCCACAAACAGAAACCCTCGGTCAACCGTTGGAACGATCACCGAGATCCACGATTACCTGAGGCTGCTGTGGGCGAGAATCGGCGTGCCGCACTGCCATGTCTGCAACGAGGTAATTTCAAAGCAAACCCCACAGGCGATTGTTGACCAGCTCCTGGCGCTCGAGACCGGTACAAAGTTTCAACTTCTCGCGCCAATAGTGGTGCAGAAGAAGGGGGAGTTCCAAGACCTGTTTGTCTCACTTCAGTCCCAGGGCTATGCCAGGGCAGTGATAGACGGCGAGACCGTGGTGCTTGCCGAAGCTAAGGCGCTGAAGAAGAGCTACAAGCACGACATATCGGTGGTTGTTGATCGCTTGGTCGTGAAGCCGGAGGCGCAGTCGAGAATTACTGACTCCGTAGAAACCGCACTGAAGCTTGCAGGTGGTCGGATAGTCGTGGACTTCATCGACCTCAAAACTCAACGTGTCTTTTCCGAGAACCTGAGCTGTCCAAATGAGCACGATTTGGCCCTTACCGAGATTGAGCCGAGAACCTTTTCCTTCAACGCTCCCTTTGGTGCCTGTCAGGTATGCACCGGACTTGGCACCAAGATGGCGGTGGACAAGGATCTGGTAATTGGGGACGAAGCTGCCAGCATCAACCAGGGAGTAATTTTGCCCTGGTCCACCCAGGGCAAGGGCCTGTATTCCTATTTCGTGAGACTACTTCAGGGATTAGCGGCAGATCTTGAGTTCAACCTCGATACCCCCTGGAAGAAGCTGTCGGAGTCGACCCGGGACGCAATCCTCAACGGCAACGACTTTGAGGTGCAGGTGAAGTGGCGCTCGAAGTACGGTCGTGAAATGCGCTACACCTCTGGCTTTGAGGGTGTTCTGCCGTATATCGAGCGCAAATATCTTGAGTCCGACAGCGATTGGGCAAGGGCAAAGTGGGCTGATTATCTTCGCGAAATTCCATGTCCCGCCTGCGATGGTGCAAGACTACGGCCAGAAGTGCTTGCAGTAACAGTGCACGGTAAGTCCATTCACGACGTGGCTCAAATATCCCTTGGTGAATCTCACGATTTCTTCGATTCGTTGGACCTGAGCGAGAGGGAGTCAAAAATTGCAGCCCAGGTACTCAGAGAGATTCGTGCCAGGCTGGACTTCCTGCTAGCTGTTGGGCTCGACTACCTTTCTCTGGAAAGGGCAGCCGGTTCACTTTCCGGGGGAGAAGCTCAACGAATCAGACTGGCCACCCAAATAGGAGCTGGCCTGACTGGAGTGCTCTACGTGTTGGACGAGCCATCAATTGGACTCCACCAGCGAGACAACCTACGCCTGATTGAGACGCTCATAAAGCTCCGAGACCTTGGCAACACACTCATCGTCGTCGAGCACGACGAGGACACGATTCGTGCTGCCGACTGGCTAGTGGATATCGGACCCGGAGCGGGCGTCAACGGTGGCGAGGTTGTCCACTCCGGCAGCTATGCAGCTCTGCTAAAGAATCAGAATTCGATTACCGGTGCCTACCTGTCAGAGAAACTGAGGATTGAGACCCCAAAAAAGCGAAGGAAGGCAAAGCCAGGCGGTGGCCTCAAAGTTGTCGGTGCCAGAGAGAACAACCTCAAGAATGTTGATGTTAAATTTCCGCTAGGAGTTATGACCGCAGTCACCGGTGTGAGCGGCTCAGGGAAGTCCTCGCTGGTCAACGACGTGCTCTACGAAGTTTTGGCGCAGCGTCTAAACGGAGCCAAATCTGTTGCTGGCAAACACACACGGGTTGAGGGAGTCGAGCTTCTAGACAAGGTCGTGCATGTTGACCAAGCTCCAATTGGCAGAACACCAAGGTCAAATCCCGCAACCTACACCGGTGTCTTCGACCACATCAGAAAGCTGTTTGCAGACACCCAAGAATCCAAGGTCCGCGGATATCTTCAGGGACGGTTCTCATTCAACGTCAAGGGTGGACGCTGTGAAACCTGTTCCGGTGACGGAACAATCAAAATTGAGATGAACTTCCTGCCGGATGTTTATGTGCTGTGTGAAGACTGCAAGGGAGCCAGATATAACCGAGAGACACTGCAGGTGCTCTATAAGGGCAAGTCAGTCGGAGATGTGCTAAACATGCCGATTGCCGATGCCGCGGAATTCTTTGCGCCGATTAACTCCATAGCCAGATACCTACAAACCCTGGTCGACGTTGGACTTGGATACGTGAGGCTGGGTCAGAGTGCAACGACGCTCTCCGGAGGCGAGGCTCAGCGAGTCAAACTTGCCACCGAGCTCCAGCGCCGCTCCACCGGCAGAACGATTTATGTCCTAGATGAACCCACAACAGGACTCCACTTCGAGGACGTTAACAAGCTTCTGAGCGTTTTGAACAACCTGGTTGACAAGGGAAACACCGCGATAGTTATTGAGCACAACCTGGACGTGATCCGCTCTGCGGACTGGGTGATTGACATGGGTCCAGAAGGTGGTTCTGGAGGTGGAACGGTGGTTGCCGAGGGAACCCCGGAGCAGGTTGCGAAAGTTAGCCAGAGTCACACCGGTAGGTTCCTGGCAGAGATTTTGTAGCGATGGCAAACGATCTGGCATTCAGGCCCAAGACCTCGGAGATTCCAACCGAGCCTGGCGTTTACCGGTTCTTGGATGCAACCGGTCGAGTGCTGTACGTCGGAAAAGCGAAAAACCTCCGGGCAAGGCTTTCAAACTACTTTGGACCACTGAAATCGCTGCACGAACGCACCCAACGGATGCTTCTGAGTGCCAGCGATGTGAAATGGACCATCGTTGCCAGTGAATATGAGGCGCTCCAACTCGAATTCACTTGGATCAAGGAGTTTGAGCCCCCGTTTAACGTTCGGTTTCGCGATGACAAGTCCTACCCGTATCTCGCAATTTCGATGAAGGACGAGGCGCCTCGCGCTTTTGTGACCAGAAATCGAGAGCTATCCGGAGTTCGCTATTTCGGTCCCTATACACAGAGCTGGGCGATCCGAGACACTCTTGATTCGCTGCTAAGGGTTTACCCAGTGCGAAGCTGCTCGTCGGGGGTTTACCAAAGGGCGAAGCGAACCGGACGACCATGCCTGCTAGCTGAGATTGGAAAGTGCGCGGCTCCTTGCGTTGACAGGATTAGCAAGCCCGATCACAAAGCACTTGCCAAGAGACTTGGCGACTTTATTGGCTCCGGCGACCAGGGCCACGTAGCAAGGCTTAGAAAGCGAATGCAGACCGCCAGTGACGAGCAGAACTTCGAGTTAGCAGCAAGACTCAGGGATGACATTGCCGCGCTGGAATCGGTGCTCGAAAAATCAACCGTCGTGCTTGATCAGAAAGTGGACGCGGACCTGATTGGTCTTGCCAGAGACGAACTTTCAGCTGCAGTATCTATCTTCATCGTTCGTGGCGGCAGGATCAGAGGAACACGTTCACTGGTGGTTGACATGGAGCTAGACCGGAGCAATGCCGACCTTCTGGAATACCTGCTCCAAGAGATTTACTCGCCAAATGGCAAGTCCCAGGCGCCGGAGGTGCCCAAGCAGATTTTGGTGTCGGAACTTCCAAATGACCAAGCAGCTCTAGAGGTTTGGCTGACTGAGCTCAGAGCGAAGGCCACAACCATAGCCGCTCCCAAACGAGGAGATAAGGCAGCTTTGCTCTCTACGGCGAGCCAGAACGCAAAGCACGCGCTTACCAATTACAAGCTAAAGCGCGTCTCTGACTTTAGTGCCCGTGCAGAGGCCCTCTCCGGCCTGCAGAAGGCGCTCGGCCTTGAAAATGCACCGCTGCGCATTGAGTGCTTCGACATCTCGCACCTGTCCGGTTCGGGTACGGTTGGGTCAATGGTCGTCTTTGAAGATGGCTTGCCCCGCAAGGATCAGTATCGAAAGTTCAACCTTGAAACTGCCGATGACACCGAGTCGATATATCAGGTGTTGCTCCGAAGGCTGAAGTACCTGGCATCTGATGAACCGGGAGAGAAATTCAGTTATCGACCCTCACTGATGGCTATTGATGGCGGTCTGCCACAGCTACACGCAGCCGAGCGTGCCCTAGTTGACAGCGGCATAGCGGGAATTAGTGTGATCTCTTTGGCCAAGCGCCTCGAAGAGGTTTACGTTTCGGGCACGAGCTATCCGACGATATTGCCTCGGACCTCCGAGGAGCTATTCCTATTGCAGCGAATTCGTGACGAAGCTCATCGGTTTGCAATCAGCGCGCAACGAGCAACGAGAAGCAAGGGCATAACTTCGGCGCTGCTCGAGATACCGGGACTTGGTGAGCAGAAGGCAAGGTTGCTGCTTCGAAAGTTTGGATCAATCAAAAGACTAAAGCTAGCCAGCGAAGCTGAAATTGCCTCGTTGCCAGGCTTCGGAGACAAACTGGCCAAGATTGTGGCCGATCACCTCTCCGATTCTTAAAAACCAGTGTCGCGCGACACGCCGAAGCGCTAACCTAGTTTTCAAGCTGAACGGCGGGGACATGGAATCAGGAAAGCGACCAGAACTACTGGTGGTTACAGGCATGTCTGGCGCCGGTAGATCAACCGTTGGTAATGCCCTTGAGGACCAAGGTTGGTACGTGATTGACAATCTCCCTCCGCAGCTACTGCTACCAATTAGCGACCTGTTCGCAATGGGCAAAGAAACGCTTGCTCGAGTTGCAGTGATCATCGACGTTCGCGGCGGTGAGTTCTTCACCGAACTGCAGGACTATATCCAAAAACTGCGCGCGAGTGAGATTGCGGTGAGGGTGCTGTTTCTCGAAGCAAATGATGCCGCGCTGGTGAAGCGCTTCGAATCCGTGAGAAGACCTCACCCGCTGCAAGGCGATGGGCGAGTGATGGACGGCATTGTTGCCGAGCGCAACCTGCTATTGAGCCTCAGGGAAAGCGCTGACATAGTCTTTGACACCTCGGATTCTAATGTTCACCAACTGACCAACCGAGTTGCCGAGGCCTTCGCGGGGCAGTCGAAAACGTTCAAGGTGAACGTGATGAGCTTTGGCTTTAAATACGGTTTACCAGCCGATGCCGACATGGTGGCCGATGCCAGGTTTATAGCCAACCCACACTGGCAAGAGAACCTCAGGGCAAAATCCGGCAACGACCAACAGGTTTCAGAATACGTTTTGGACCAGCCTGGCGTCAGGGAATTTGAAGAAAACTACCTCAAGGTCCTTCAGACTGTTTTGGCGGGGTATCGAAGAGAGAATAAGCGATTTGCGACCATCGCAATTGGCTGCACCGGTGGAAAGCACCGCTCGGTTGCACTCGCCAACGAAATTGGGGCTAGGTTAGCTCTGGATCCGGAAATTACCGTCGCAATTTCACACCGTGATTTAGGTAGAGAGTAATGATGGCACTGACGCAACAGATCAAAGAAGAGTTGGCACGGGTTCCGGTACGAACCGGGCTTGAGCGAGCCGCTGAATTGGCAACTGTTCTAAGGTTCTGCGGTGGACTGCACCTGATCTCCGGTCGTATCGCCATTGAAGTAGAGCTTGACTCAGCCACCCTTGCAAGACGCCTAACCAAATCAATCTCAGAGCTTTATGGCATCCAGTCAGAGCTGTCAGTGGTTCAGGCTGGTGGGCTGCGCAAAAACAGTGGCTATCAAATCAGGGTTTTGCGCGACGGCGAATTGCTCGCTCGTCAGACCGGCCTCATTGACAATCGCGGAAGGCCGGTTCGCGGGCTTCCGGCGACTTTGATTAGCTCAACACTGGATGAAGCTAAGGCAGTTTGGCGCGGAGCATTCCTTGCCCATGGCAGCCTTACCGACCCGGGTCGTTCCACCTCGCTAGAGGTAACAGCCCCAGGAAACGAATCGGCGATGGCCTTAGTTGGCGTGGCTAGAAGGCTTGGGGTTGCCGCCAAGGCTAGAGAAGTGCGAAATGTGTATCGGGTGGTTGTTAGAGACGGCGAAGCCATCACCGAACTTCTCAAGCAAATGGGATGCGTGGAGCAGGTCGAGAAGTGGGAAGAGCTTCGTAATCGCAGGGAAATCAGGGGAGTGGCCAACCGGCTTGCGAACTTTGACGATGCGAACCTTAGAAGGAGCGCCCAAGCCGCCGTGGCTGCTGGCGCCAGAGTGCATCGGGCCCTTGAAATACTCGGGGACGAAGCGCCCGACCACCTAAAGTATGCAGGTGAGCTGAGGCTAAATCATAAAGACGCTTCACTTGATGAACTGGGCAGACTGGCCAACCCGCCAATGACAAAAGATGCGGTAGCTGGAAGGATCAGGAGACTACTTGCCACCGCAGATAAGCGGGCGAGTGAGCTAGGTATTCCTGACACCGAATCTGTAATCTCCGATCTTCTCTAGGAATAATTCAAAGTTTTTTGGGCTTCACAAACAATAGAAAGGGAACCATGACCTACACGCTTCCAGACCTCAACTACGACTACGCAGCGCTCGAGCCACACATCTCTGCTCGCATCATGGAGTTGCATCACTCCAAGCACCACCAGGCATATGTAACCGGCGCTAACGCGGCATTGGCAGCAATGGAGGAGGCACGAGCTACCGACAATTTCGGGAACCTACCTAAGCTCCAAAAGGATTTGGCGTTCAACCTCGGTGGACATGTCAATCACAGTATTTTCTGGAAGAACCTCTCCGCAGAGGGCGGGGAGGCATCGGGAGAGTTGTTGGCGGCAATTGCCGAGTACTTCGGCTCCTACGAGGCTTTCACCAAGCACTTCACTGCTGCTGCAATGGGAATCCAGGGTTCCGGTTGGGCTTATCTTGCTTGGGACAGCCTGGGTAACCGGCTAGTTATTGGGCAGCTTTATGACCAGCAGGGCAACCTGGCGATGGGAAACATCCCGCTATTGATGCTGGACATGTGGGAGCACGCTTTTTACCTTGACTATCAGAACGTGAAGGCCGACTACGTGAAGGCCTTCTGGAACATCATCAATTGGGACGATGTTGCGAAACGCTTCGAGTCAGTAAAAGCCAACAGCCGCTCACTACTGCTAGGCTAACGGGGTCCGCCCAAAGGCGCTCGGGCAATAATTATTCACTAACAAGTTCTGGAGTAGCCCCGTGACTCGTATTGGTATTAATGGTTTTGGAAGAATTGGACGTAATTACTTGCGTGCTGCGCTAGCGCAGAATTCCGACCTCGAAATTGTCGCAGTAAACGACCTGTCTGACCCAGCATCGCTGGCACATCTGTTGAAGTATGACTCTGTTACAGGCAGGCTAGATGCCGCTGTATCAGTGGACGGTGACAGCATTGTTGTCAACGGCAAGTCAATCAAGGTGCTTGCAGAGCGTGACCCTGCAGACCTAGCCTGGAAAGAGCTCGGCGTAGACATCGTCGTTGAGTCAACCGGGCGCTTCACCAATGCCTCCGATGCGCGCAAGCACATCGACGCTGGCGCCAAGAAGGTAATCATCTCTGCTCCTGCAACTGACGAGGACGCGACCTTCGTTATCGGTGTGAACGAGCACCTGTATGACCCTGAGAAGCACCACATTATTTCTAACGCTTCCTGCACCACTAACTGCCTTGCTCCACTGGCAAAGGTGTTCTTGGACAACTGGGGTATCAAAAACGGTCTAATGACCACAATCCACGCCTACACCGCGGATCAGAACCTTCAGGATGGTCCACACTCTGACCTTCGTCGTGCACGCGCTGCTGCGATTAACATCGTTCCTTCCTCCACTGGAGCTGCCAAGGCAATCGGCCTAGTGCTTCCAGAACTAAAGGGCAAGCTCGATGGCTTCGCGCTGCGAGTTCCAGTTCCAACTGGCTCGATCACTGACTTGACGCTAGTTTCGGAAAAAGAGGTAACCGTTGAGGAAATCAACGCTGCCTACAAGAAGGCTGCAGAGGGTGAACTAAAGGGAATCCTCATGTACACCGAGGATCCAATCGTCTCCAGCGACATTGTCACCGACCCTCACAGCTCCATCTTTGACAGTGGACTTGTGCGAGTTATCGGCAACACCGTCAAGCTCTCCAGCTGGTATGACAACGAGTGGGGCTACTCAAACCGCTTGGTTGAGCTCACCTCGTTAGTTGCCTCCAAGCTCTAATGATTCGAACTCTCGCAGACGCTGGCGACCTTCGCTCCAAGCGCGTGCTTCTCCGGTGTGACCTCAACGTCCCACTAAAAGATGGCGTAATCGGTGATGATGGCAGAATTCGAGCTTCACTTCAGACCATTCGGTACCTAGTTGACGCTGGAGCAAGGGTTCTCATCGCTTCCCACCTAGGAAGACCTCAGGGGGTCCCTGATTCCAAGTATTCCCTGGAACCGATTGCGAGAAGGCTAGAAGAGCTATTGGGGCAACCGGTCTTGTTTTGTTCAGACACCGTGGGACCAGTCGCAAAGGCTGCATCGAAGCTACTTGAGGATGGCGGCGTTGTTTTGCTTGAGAACCTGAGGTTCCATCCTGAAGAAACCTCCGAAGACCCAGCAGAGCGCCAGAAGCTTGCTTCAGAGATCGCTAGTTTCGTGGACGTAATGGTCAGCGATGGGTTCGGTGTGGTCCACAGGGAGCAGGCCAGTGTGTTCGAATTGGCAAAAACAATCCCTAGTTATGCTGGCTTCTTGATTCAAGCAGAACTTGAGGTCCTGCAGCAGCTCACAAGCAATCCGACAAAGCCCTACACAGTCGTGCTTGGCGGCTCTAAGGTCTCTGACAAGCTCGCAGTTATCGGCAACCTACTTCCATTGGTTGATTCCCTGGTCATTGGCGGTGGCATGGTGTTCACGGTCCTCGCAGCGCAGGGCTACGCAGTTGGCAAGAGCCTTCTTGAAACAGACCAGATTGAAACCGTCAAAGGCTTTTTGAAGCAGGCTTCAGAGCTCGGTGTTGACATCCACTTGCCAGTGGACATTGAAATTGCCGAAGGCTTCAAGGCAGATGCTGCGCACCAGACAGTTTCAGTTGCCGACATGGAAACCTCGGAGCTTGGCTCAGAGGTTATGGGCTTAGACATTGGCCCAGAATCCGCCATGCAGTTTGCTGAGGTCATTCGAAACTCCAAGACTGTTTTCTGGAATGGCCCAATGGGTGTATTCGAATTTGAGGCTTTCTCAAACGGTACTCGGGTTGTCGCTGCTGCGCTGGCCGAGGTTGACGGATTATCTGTTGTCGGTGGCGGAGACTCTGCAGCAGCAGTTAGAACTCTCGGCTTCCCAGAGAGTTCATTTGGCCACATCTCAACTGGTGGAGGCGCGAGCCTTGAATACCTAGAAGGCAAGCGTTTGCCTGGACTGGAGGTCCTAAATGACTAATAGAGTTCCGCTAATTGCAGGAAACTGGAAGATGAATCTCGACCACCTCCAGGCGATCGCCCTGATTCAGAAGCTCTGCTGGACGCTAAATGACGCTGACCACGACTACAAAGACGTTGAGGTTGCAGTTTTCCCGCCTTTCACAGACTTGCGAAGTGCCCAAACCCTGATTGATGCGGAGAAATTCGAGATCAAGCTTGGTGCCCAGGATATTTCGAAGCACGACTCCGGAGCATTTACTGGAGAGGTGAGCGGTTCATTCTTGTCCAAGCTTGCAGTTGACTATGTCCTAGTTGGCCATTCCGAGCGTCGTGAATATCACGCTGAAGATGACGCTGTTATCCACGCCAAGGTTGCTGCCGCATGGCGCCACAACCTGGTTCCAATCATTTGCGTGGGTGAGACACTAGAGCAGCTAGAGAACCTTGGGCAGTCTGCTGTGCCAATCGCACAAACTATTGCGGCCCTTTCAAACCACGATCAGCTAGGCCAGTTCGTTATTGCTTACGAGCCAGTCTGGGCAATTGGAACCGGCAAGGTTGCAACCGCCGAGGAAGCTCACCAGGTTGCCGCCGCCATCCGTGCGGCTCTCAAGGATAATTTTGGAGACGATGCCGCGAACTCAAGAATTCTTTATGGTGGTTCGGTGAAGGCCAATAACGTGGCTGGATTCTTGCAATCTGACCAAGTTGATGGTGTGCTTGTAGGCGGAGCATCGCTAGATGCCGAAGAGTTTGCTGGAATATCGCGCTTCAAAAAGCACATAGTCCTATAATTTAGTGTTTGCAAAAATAGTAAGGAAATAGATGGCCGCCCTACAAACCGCACTTCTGGTTCTACTAGTTATTACCAGCGTGCTGCTAATCATGATGATTCTGCTTCACAAGGGTCGTGGTGGTGGTGTTGCCGACATGTTTGGTGGCGGTGTTACTAGCTCAATGAACTCATCTGGAGTAGCTGAGCGAAACCTGAACCGCATCACTGTTATCCTCGGCCTAGTCTGGGTTACAGTAATTATCGTTCTGGGTCTCTTCACAAGATTTGGCTGGGCCTGATGTCTAGCTCTCCTTCAATCAGGGGCGCCCGTGTTGGCGCCGGACCTATGGGTGAAACCGACCGCGGACACCAGGTCGAGCGCATCGCTCTTAGTTTCTACTGTTCAAATGGGCACGAAATCAATCCGCTGTTTGCCGCAAGCGTCAGCGAAGAGGACATGCCAGTTGAAATTGACTGCCCTCACTGTGGATTGCCTGCTGGCAAAGACAAGGCGAACCCACCTCAGGTTGCAAAGATTGAGCCGTATAAGACTCACCTTGCCTACGTAAAAGAGCGTCGAACTGACGATGAGGCTGAGCAGATTCTTGCTGAGGCTCTCGATTCGATTCGTAACCGTCGCCAGAGGGCTGCTGACGCTGCTAAAGCGCGTCGCTAAGCTCTTTATCTAAATACCACCTAGTTTCGGACCTACCGGTCACTTGGGCTAGCGGAAGCGTGCAGTTTTGATCTGAGAGCGCCTGACTGACCACTGGAGCCTTCGGGCTTCCGGAAACCAAGAACCAAACGTTACCAGCGCTGTTCAGTGCTCGATAGCTCAGGCTAAGCCGAAGACTCGGCGGCTTAGGGGATTTGGTCTCTGCCACAACCCATAATCCAGGCTGATCGTGGCCGGGGAACAACGAGGCAACATGACCATCCGGACCTACCCCTAGAATGACCAAGTCGAAAACCTCTTTTGAGCCAGGGTTATCGCCGAAAATTTCTGTGAGCTCCTGATCTAGTTGTTCGCGCGCAGCTTCGATGGGCTGCTCACTCGATGGGTAGCGTTTTAGCTTTAGGGCCGATTCGTCATCCAATTGCGACAGGCCCTGAAATTCATTGCGGTCAGGATCGCTGAACCCAACAAAGCGCTCATCCCCAAACATGAAACTCACCCCAGACAAATCAAGCTGCAAATCTTCCATCGCCTTTATGAAGGCGATGCCCAAGGTTCCACCTGTCAAGACCACCCTCATATGTCCCTTGGCTTCCAGGGTCGCTGCCTGCAATGCTGCGAAATCAGCTGCGACACGAGCCAACAACTGCTCCGGAGAGTCAGATGTGATTACAGTTTTTTTGGTCATGCTTTTAGTCTGGCAGTGAGCACTTCACCGTAAACTTCATCTTCGCCCAAAAAGCGCATGTCCTCGCTGAGGCAGTCCTGATCCGATCGCTTCGGGAGCAACACGGAACTATCGGGTGAGCCAATTTGCCGAATTACTGCCACGTCACCGTCTCGAATGACCGAAAGGGCTCCGACTTCAAAAGACACTTCGACTCCAAGAATTCCGTCGATTGAGTCTCCCTCAAAGCTGGAAACAACCTCTGCTGAGTGACCAAGGTTAGTTGAAAGCCATTGCGCCAGCAGCTCCGCACTTGGCGAATTGGCTGCTCCGAAGACCGTGATGCCGGTGACTTCTTGATCCAGGTGCCTGTCAAACAGTGCAGCCAACTGCGACCTCCAAAGAGTGATTCGCGTCCATGCCAAATCGCCATCACCGGGCACATAGTTTGCCGCCAATTGGTCTAGGTACTTTCCTGGGGCCGACTGCACAGCTGAGTCGGTAATTCTCTTGGAGGCAATTGCACCAATCGGGTTCGATGACGGATTCTGTTCGGAACCGGAAGGCCACCAAGCAACAACCGGTGCGTCGGGAAGCATAAGTCCGGTGACAATTGATTCGGAGTTGTTTCTGGCATCACCATAGGCCCTGATAATTATCACTTCAGAGGCTCCGGCATCTCCACCAATTCGAATCTCAGCATCGAGCCTGGAGCTCTTTCCGCTGTCGCTAGTGTCATTTGCCAGCACAATTACGCGACTTGGGTGAAGCCGGGAGGCACCGTTGGCTGCCGTCACGGCCTCTTCAAGGTGGGAGGTGTTGGTCTCAATAATCAGAGTCAGAACGCGCCCCAGGGCAACCACGCCACCATCATCGCGCAACTGCTGTAACTTTTTACCAATCTTTGAGCTGGTGGTGCCCTCCATTGTCACAATCACGGGCGCCTCCAAGCTCTGCCGTCATTTTTCAGCATTTCGTGTGCTGAATCTGGGCCCCATGATCCTGGTGCGTACTGCTCTGGTGCACCATTTTCGCTCCAGAACGACACGATCGGATCAAGAATTTTCCAGGAAAGCTCGACTTCGCGCTGCCTAGGAAATAGCGGTGGCTCGCCCAGGAGCACATCCAGAATCAGTCGCTCATATGCCTCGGGGGAGTCCTCGGTAAAAGCATGCCCATAACCAAAGTCCATCGTTACATCCCTGACCTGCATGCTGGGACCCGGGACCTTCGAACCAAATCGAATGGTCACGCCCTCATTGGGCTGAACTCGAATCACGAGCGCATTTTCACCTAGCAAAGCAGTTTGAGTGGCTCCGAACAGTTGCTGAGGAGCGCGCTTGAACACCACTGCAATCTCAGTAACGCGGCGACCCAGCCTCTTTCCTGCTCGCAAATAAAACGGAACGTCCTGCCAGCGTCGGTTTTGAATGTCCAGGCGCATTGCAGCAAAGGTCTCAGTCTTGCTATCAGGATCAATGCCGTCTTCGCCTAGGTAGCCGAGCACTTCCTGGCCGCCCTGCCATCCAGCTTTGTATTGACCTCGAGCAGTGTGAGCACCAAGGTCCTCCGGCAAGCTAACAGCAGCTAGAACCTTCTCCTTTTCGGCTCTCAAGTCCGAGGCTTCAAAGGTGAGCGGTTGCTCCATCGCCGTCAGAGCTAGAAGTTGCAATAGGTGATTTTGAATCACGTCTCTTGCAGCTCCGATGCCGTCGTAGTAGCCGGCACGGCCACCGATTCCAATGTCTTCCGCCATTGAAATCTGGACGTGGTCGATGTAGTTGTTGTTCCAAATTGGCTCGAAAAGCTGGTTCGCAAATCGCAGCGCAAGAATGTTTTGGACAGTTTCCTTACCCAGATAATGATCAATCCTGAACACTGAATCTGCTGGGAAAACGCTCTCAACGACATTGTTTAGCTCGATAGCTGTTTCAAGGTTTGAGCCAAATGGCTTTTCAATCACAACTCGACGGAACTGATTGGGGCCAGCCTCGGCAAGTCCAGAGCTTGATAGCTGCTCAACAACCAACGGGAAGTCTCTTGGAGGGATTGAGAGATAAAAAGCATGATTACCTGCGGTGCCACGTTCTTTGTCCAGCTCGTCCACAGTTTGTTTTAGTCTCTCAAAAGCCTCCGGGTCATCGTGTCTGCCAGAAACGAATCGCACTCCTTGAACCAACTGATTCCAAACGTCCTCAGACCATGGGGTTCTAGCGTGCTCCTTAACTGAGTCGTAGACAACTCTCTCGAAGTCCTCTTCGCTCCAATCGCGCCTAGCAAAGCCTACGAGCGAAAAGGCAGGAGGTAACAGGCCGCGGTTGGCTAGGTCATAGATTGCCGGCAGCAACTTCTTCCTTGCCAAGTCACCGGTTACACCAAACATGATTAGCCCACTGGGCCCGGCAATCTTCTGTAATCTGCGGTCCCTAGGGTCCCGCAGTGGATTTTGGTTCACGAAGCGATGACCTTTTCAAGCATCGCCAGACCTGCAAGCGGCTCCTCCATGTGAAGCGACACAACCGGCAAAGAATTAGCCTCTAGCACTCTGGCGTCTCCTGCTGCCTGGGCTGCGATTAGTTCACCAAAACTAAACGGACGGTCCTTGATATCCAGGTCCATTCCATGATTGCCGGTAATCTGCAAGTAAAGCCCCTGTCTTGGCCCACCTTTGTGATACTGACCAGTCGAGTGCAGGAACCTTGGCCCCCACCCGAAAGTCACCGGGCGGCCGGTGCGCTTAGCAATAACGTCCCTGAGGGCCTCGAACTGGGGATACTCGGTCCTGCTGAGATAGACATGAATGGCTATGAAGCTGGATTGATCAACCTGCTCAAAGAGCTGTTCGACGGCTGCCTCAACTGTGCTGCCCACTACATTCATGCCATAGCTAGTGACCGAAATTCCTCGGTCAACAAAGTCGACTTCGCTTGCAGAGTGCGGGGCATCCAGGAGCTTGCGGGCGGCTATCTTCGCCGACTCGACGTCGGGTTGGTCAAATGGGTTGATGCCAAGAATCTGACCCGCAATTGCGGTTGCATACTCCCAAAGCAGGAACAGCTCACCCAGCTGACCGCTGAATGTTACGTCCGAGATGCTTGGGTCCGAATCGCTGAAGCTGACCATGAGCGTGTCATCGGGGCGGTCTGAAATTTCGGGAGCTGATTTCGTCACCACCACCGGCAACGTGCCCTTTTGAATCTTGCCGGTGCTTTCCGCTACCAGTTGCTCGACCCAGTCCCCGAACCCAGGTAGCAGGTCTGTTTCAATCAGAAACTTGTCCTTGACGCCGGTGCCGCCGGGCGTCGCTGCTAATGCCGCGGCCAACCAAAGGGCCGGGTTATCAATCGCATCGCTTGCTAGTTCGCCGGCAGCCATCGATGCGTTCGCAAGCAAAGTGGAGATGTCAGATCCAGCCAGTCCGGCAGGAACTAGACCGAACGCTGTCAGGGCGGAGTAACGACCGCCCACTGTTGGGTCTGCATTGAACACTCGATACCCCTCGGACTCGGCCGCTTTCTGAAGCGGTGAACCCGGGTCTGTGACGATCACGATCCGATCACGAGGATCGATTCCTTTGGCCTGGAATCCAGCCTCAAAGGCTCGCTTCTGACTGTCGGTCTCTACCGTTGACCCAGATTTTGAGCTGACCACGACGATAGTTCGGTCAAGGTCTCTAACAGCGCTTTGAACCTGGTCTGGAGCAGTTGAGTCAAGAATCACAATCTCGTGGTTCGAGTTCTTTCCAATCACCTCTGGTGCAAGTGACGAACCGCCCATGCCGCAAAGAACTACTCGATCAAGCCCTTGCTCCCGGAACTGATCACGAAGCTTCAGAATTGCTGGGATAAGGTCGACTGAACTCTTTGCAGAATCAACCCATCCAAGTCGGATGGCAGCCTCTGCCTCTGCCTCGGGGCCCCATAGCGTGCTGTCTTTAGCTGCGATTCTCGATGCCACCTGGTCTGAAATCAACTGGTCAACTGTTGGCGAAAGAGCCTCAATCAAAACAGGGGAGAGCTTTATCTGCATTAGTTTGCTCCTTTCAGGGCGTTAGCCACGGTTTCAACCAGCTCGTTCCAAGAGACAATAAATTTCTCAACACCTTCTTTTTCCAGCTGGAGAGTCACCTCGTCCAGGTCAACTCCGGCCTCGGAAAGAGCTGCCAGAAACTCTTGAGCCCCTTCGAATGACGCTTTGATCGACTCGGCGGGAATCACTCCATGGTCAGCGGTTGCCATCATGGTCTTTTCAGGCATGGTGTTCACGACGTTGGTGGACACCAGCTCTGTTACATAAAGCGTGTCAGGAAGGCTTGGGTCCTTCACGCCAGTGGATGCCATCAATGGGCGCTGCAGGTTGGCTCCAGCTGCTTCAAGCGCCTCCCAGCGGGCTCCAGTGAAGCGCTCCAGGAACAACTTGTAAGCAAGCTGAGCGTTGGCTAGTGCCGCCTTACTCTTTAGCTCAGGGCGACCCAGTGCGTCGAGGCGTGCATCTACTTCAGTGTCAACGCGTGAGACAAAGAATGAGGCAACCGAATGGATCTTTGAAACATCATGACCGTTGGCTTTCGCCTGCTCCAGGCCATCGAGATAGGCATCGATTACCTTGTCGTAGCGATCAAGCGAGAAGATCAAGGTCACATTCACTGAAATTCCAGCAGCGGTTACTGCCGTAATTGCCGATAGTCCGTTGATGGTTGCCGGAATCTTAATCATCACGTTCTCGCGACCAACGAGCTGGTAAAGCTCCAGCGCCTGCTTCACGGTTCCGTCACTGTCGTTAGCCAAACTCGGCTCAACCTCGATGGAAACCCTTCCATCTACTCCCTGCGAGCTGTCATAGATTGGCCTGAACAGGTCGCAGGCAGCGGCGACATCCTGAGAGGTAATGTTTGCAATCGCGCGACTGGCATCTGAGCCGGCTGCAGCTTCAGCAGCAATCGCAGTTGAGTATGCCTCGCCCTTGAGTGCTGCGGCAAAAATCGTCGGATTGGTGGTCACTCCGCGAACCGAGTGAGTGTCGATCAAATCCTGGAGATTTCCAGATTCAATCCGCTCACGAGATAGGTCATCTAGCCAGATTGAGACACCGGCCTTAGTTAGTTCCTGCAGGTTCTTATTCATACTTACTTCCCGAGCACTTTCTGAGCCGCAGAAACTACGGCCGCCGTTGTAATTCCAAATTCCGAGTAGAGCGTCTGGTAATCAGCTGAAGCACCGAAGTGGTCGATGCCGATAGCAATTCCTGCGTCTCCGACATACTGCCTCCAGCCAGTGCTCAGGCCGGCCTCAATGGAGACCCGCGCCTTTACTTCGGGAGGTAGAACACTTGCCCGATATTCTTCAGACTGGGCTTCGAACCATTCCAAACATGGGGCTGAAACTACCCGGGTTGAGATGCCCTTTGCCTCGAGCTCTGCTCTGGCCTCAACAGCGAATTGAACCTCGCTACCGGTGGCAATGAGAATTAGTTCTGGCTTCGAAGAGCCCTCAGCATAGATGTAAGCACCCATCTCGACCTCGGTAGCCTGACCAAAGCCTGGCGATCTATCCAGCACTGGAAGGTTCTGCCTGGTCAGCACCAGGCCGGCTGGATTCTTGGTGTTCTTCAACACAGCAAGCCATGCCTGAGCAGTCTCATTGGCATCAGCCGGGCGGACGATGTCAAGGTTTGGGATGGCACGCAGGGCCGTCAGGTGCTCGATCGGCTGGTGGGTTGGGCCATCTTCGCCAAGTGCCACTGAGTCGTGTGTCCAGACGTAAATCGGCGCAATGCCCATCAGTGCTGCCAGACGAACAGCGGGACGCATGTAGTCGGAGAAGACCAAGAAGGTGCCTCCGAATACCCTGGTGTTTCCCGACAACGTAATGCCATTGAGGATTGCCCCCATGGCGTGCTCGCGAATACCAAAGTGCAGGATTCGGCCAGCAGGCTTTGGAGTCCAAGCCTTGGTCGACCACTTGGCAGGAACGAAAGATCCGCCACCCTCAATGGTCGTGTTGTTGGATTCTGCTAGGTCAGCTGAACCACCCCAGAGCTCTGGCATTACTTCTGCGATGGCGTTCAGAACCTTCCCGGAGGCAGCTCTGGTTGCCAATTCTTCACCGGCGGTGAATTCAGGCAGCACATCGGTGATGTTTGCAGGAAGTTCTGACTTTGAGATGCGCTCGAACAGCTTTGCAGCATCTGGGTTGGCTTGCTGCCAGAGCGCAAACTGCTGGTCCCAGTCACTCCTTGCAGAAGCGCCTCTGTCAACTAGCTTCCTAGTGTGAGTAAGCACCTCATCGGGAACCTGGAAGCTAAGTTCTGGATCAAAACCAAGGGCTTGTTTCAAGCCAGCCAATTCCTCGGCACCGAGCTTGGAACCGTGGATTTTTCCGGTGTTTTGCTTGGTGGGGCTAGGCCAACCAATAATCGTCTTTAGGGTAATTAGCGTTGGCTGCGAGGTATTTGCCTTGGCCTTCTCGATTGCATCGTAGAGCGCCTGGACATCCTCGTGGTAACCACCCTGATGCCAGTCGACTTCGATGGTCTCCCAGCCATAAGCCTGGTAGCGCTTTGCGACGTCCTCAGAGAAGCTGATGTCGGTGTCGTCCTCGATGGAAATCTGGTTGGAGTCGTAAATTGCGATTAGGTTGCCAAGTCCCAGGTGTCCAGCCATCGATGCCGCCTCGGAGCTAACGCCCTCTTGCAGGTCGCCGTCGCCAGCAATCACGTAGACGAAGTGGTCGAAGACTGATTGTCCAGCGGCAGCCGATGGATCAAAGAGTTCCCGCTCGAATCTGGTGGACATTGCAAATCCGGTAGCTGAAGCTAGTCCCTGACCCAGAGGCCCGGTGGTGATTTCAACGCCATCGGTGTGACCAAATTCAGGGTGGCCAGGAGTCAGTGAACCCCAGGTGCGTAAGGCCTCGATGTCTTTCTTCTCAAGCCCAAAGCCACCAAGGAACAACTGGTTATAAAGAGTCAGCGATGAGTGCCCGACGGACAGAATAAAGCGGTCGCGACCAGCCCATCGATCGTCTGATGGATCATGCTTCATTACTTTCTGAAAAAGTAGATATGCCGCCGGTGCAAGGCTTATTGCAGTACCGGGGTGGCCATTTCCAACCTTCTCCACTGCGTCTGCTGCCAAAACCTTGGCAGTCTTGACTGCCAGGTCATCAATCTCATTCCATTCCAACAAAGAGTCATTCCTAACAGGTAGTGCTTAATCAGCTGAGGATTGGCGTCGGCCACGCTGCCTTACGCTTTTCGAGAAGTCTATACCGCATGGCTAAAACTGCGCCGTTGCTGGTTTAGAATGGAACAAATGTCCACCATCGAAAAGCCACGAGTCGCGCGCCTGGGAACGAAGTTAAAGGCTTACTTTTTCCTCACTAAGCCACGCGTAATTGAACTGTTGCTAATCGCAACAGTTCCGGCGATGATTCTGGCCGCACGCGGCTTGCCATCCATCTGGCTAATTCTTGCCACCGTTTTTGGTGGGGCACTGAGCGCTGGAAGCGCTAACGCCTTCAACTGCTACATCGACAGCGACATCGACAAGGTAATGGGCCGAACCAAGAATCGCCCGCTGGTTACCGGAGAACTCACCAACCGTGAGGCCTTTATTTTTGCCTGGGGGATTGGAATTGCCTCAGTTGTTTGGTTCGCCCTGGTAATCAACCTGCTTTCGGCTGCGTTGTCACTAATTGCGATCTTGTTCTACGTGTTTGTCTACACCCTTGGGCTCAAGCGCAGGACCCCTCAGAACATCGTTTGGGGCGGTGCGGCAGGTGCGATGCCGGCGGTCATCGGTTGGGCTGCTGTGACCAATGAGTTGTCACTGAGCGCCTGGGGGCTGCTGTTGATCGTTTTC